>ERZ791903.28-NODE-28-length-236105-cov-8.691387_pt1 | contig 236105 bp, 346 predicted proteins | sample MGYA00510148_ERZ791903 | MGnify/ENA primary metagenome ERZ791903 (study PRJEB30046, sample SAMN00792080) | human gut metagenome | study: EMG produced TPA metagenomics assembly of the A metagenome-wide association study of gut microbiota in type 2... | reverse complement strand
TCAAATAGTAAATACAATATCTATTATCTGATATTTACGATCGAGTATCTTAGTCTATAGCCATCCGGCTTTTTTCTATTCTTTTTAAATTTGTATTGTTGAGTGACTACGCTGTGGAGTCAGAAAAAAACTTCTTACTGTAACTACCAGCGGAAAGCAGGGTGTTCCTGAGCAGGTGCATTAGCGTAGAGCGTTCCGAAGACACTTTGCAGCGTTTGTTAGAGAAAGTAAATCGAGTGCCATTGCACGAAGATTTCCACTTTCGAGTTACAAACGGTCAACGGGCTGAGGTAAAGCGGGCCTGCACCGCGAAGGAATATCTCTGCTTTCCGCGTCCGCTCTGCCACATAGAAGTTTTCTGCTTTCTAAGCGTATCCCCCCAACAAATACAAATTTATAATCTCTTCGCAATCGCCTTAATAAATCCTTCACTGTTCAGTACGGTTGGATTTTCAAGTGTTGTGATCAGTGCGAGATCTTTCGTCATTTCTCCTGCCTCGATTGTATCAATCGTTGCCTTTTCAAGCTTATCAGCGAACTCCATCAGTTCTTTATTGCCATCAAGCTCTCCTCTTTTTCTGAGAGCACCTGTCCATGCAAAGATCGTTGCAACAGAGTTTGTAGATGTTTCCTCACCTTTCAGATGCTTATAATAGTGACGCTGTACTGTTCCATGGGCAGCCTCGTATTCATAATATCCATCCGGAGATACAAGTACAGAAGTCATCATGGCAAGAGATCCAAAAGCGGAGGATACCATATCACTCATTACATCTCCATCATAGTTCTTACATGCCCAGATATATCCACCTTCTGATTTCATGACACGGGCAACTGCATCATCAATCAATGTATAGAAATAGGTGATTCCTGCTTCTTTGAACTTCTCATCATATTCTGCATCATAAATTTCCTGGAAGATATCCTTAAATGTATGATCGTACTTTTTAGAGATCGTATCTTTTGTTGCAAACCACAGATCCTGCTTTGTATCCAGTGCATAGGAAAAGCAGCTTCTTGCAAAACTTTCAATAGACTTATTGATATTATGCATTCCCTGTACGATTCCCGGTCCGTCAAATTCATGTACCAGTTCTTTTGTCTGACTTCCATCTTCTGCTGTATAAACCAGCTCTACTTTCCCTGCTCCAGGAATTTTCATTTCAGATCCTTTATATACATCACCATACGCATGTCTTGCGATCGTGATCGGCTTTTTCCAGTTCTTAACACACGGCTCAATTCCCTTTACAACAATCGGTGCACGGAACACTGTTCCATCAAGAATTGCACGAATTGTTCCATTCGGACTTTTCCACATTTCTTTCAGGTCATATTCATCCATACGTGCTGCATTCGGAGTGATCGTTGCACATTTTACGGCTACTTTGTATTTCTTAGTCGCAAGTGCTGAGTCAATCGTTACCTGATCATCCGTCTCATTTCTATGCTCAAGACCGAGATCATAATATTCCGTCTTAAGATCAATGTATGGCTCTAAAAGATTTTCTTTGATCATCTTCCAGAGAATCCTTGTCATCTCATCTCCATCCATCTCGACCAGTGGGGTTGTCATTTTAATTTTTTCCATTGTCTGTTTCCTCCTGCTTATCATTTATATTGACTATTCATTCGTAGTTCTGAATGAGTAATTCACGGATCCGATTTTCTGCCAGGCTATAACTCAGTTTTCTAATAGCCCTGCCTTTTCAAATTTTGTATTACATGTAAAATATGTTCATCAGCTAATTGTTCTGCCTGATCGGCATCTCTTTCTTTAATTGCCTGAAGGATCTGCTTATGCTCCCGAATTGATTTTCTCGCCCGTTCTTCCGACACGATTGAATCTTTTCTTGCCGACTGGACATATTCATGGAAATCTGATAAAACTCTCGCAAGCATACGACTGCCTGATGCCTCATACAAAATTGTGTGAAACCGTCCGTCCAGCCCTGTCACCTGCTCTGTATTAAAAGCATTTCCTTTCTTCATTTGAAATTCTGATAACAGAATCGTCTCTTCCAGTCTGTCAATCTGTTCCTCTGTGATATTCTCCACAGCCCATCTTGCACAAAGCCCCTCTAATGTAGACCTCATATAATAAATATCCCAGATATCTTTTTTCGAGATGCCATTAACATAAGCTCCTCTGTTCGGCACGATTGAAACCAGTCCCTCCAGTTCCAACTGACGAAGTGCTTCTCTGACCGGAGTTCTGCTGACTCCAAGCTCTTTCCCCAGCGTTGCTTCTTTCAATTCATCATTCTGCTTATATTTCCCTTTCAGAATATCTTCACGGATTCTCTGGAAAACTCTTCCTCCGAGCGAATGTTCCTGATGCTCTTCCATTTTGTCTCCTCTCATCCTTTTTCCCACAGCGGGCAATGCACTGACCAACGATACATTCCAGTATCTCTTTTTTGCATTCTTGTATAATTGTATACAATTATACATCTTTTGTCAAGTTTCGATTCGAGAAATTCATTTATCCAGATTTTTCAAAAACATTCCTTGTCTTAAGAAACCCCAAAGGCACGTTCTTATGTAATCTACATAAAGATCGTGCCTTTTAGTTTCGATAATGATTCTCCTCTGTGAACCCCTCTTAAATATTATCTTTGTGCTTTTTTAACTTCCATGCAGCAAGCAATAACATCGCTGAAGTAACAAATAATAAAACTGGTCTTTCTGCATTCAGAGGATCGCCTGTCTTAACCGCTGTATCATCTTTTCCTGAAACTGAAGCATCCTTATTTCCTAATCCCTGATCTCCATTTGATGATTTATCAGATGTTGATGGCTGATCCGGTTTCGATGGCTGGTCAGGATTTGATGGCTGATCCGGTTTCGATGGCTGGTCAGGTTTCGATGGCTGGTCGGGATTTGATGGCTGATCCGGTTTGGACGGCTGGTCAGGATTATCTGTACCTGCATCATTTTTCTCAAATTCTGCTGAAACACTTACTGCTCCTGCCGGCATTACGAATGAATAGCTGTGATCTGCTTCCTCCGTAAGCTCTACCACGGAATCATCTTCCATTACTGCCTTTACACCCTTAAGTTTATATCCGTCATCTGCGGATACTATAATGGTGATCTTGTCCCCCTCTTTTGCCTTATCTTCAGAAACCGTCAGACTTCCGTTTTCCGGCTGAACCACTGTAACAGAGTAAGTCTTTTCCGGCTCCGGTTTTGTACTGTAATTCTGCAACGCTGCAGCCAGCTCTGTTCTTGCATTCTCTGTCTCCTCAAGTGTTGCAAGTTTATTATTTTTCAATGAAGAAGCATATACGGCTGCTTTTACAAGACTGGATTCGGATGAATCCGTTGACTCAAAATTGAGTCCATCTTTTTTTATTAACTCTTCTGCCTGCTTCAGCAGTGTATTTAACTGAGTTTTATCAACTGTCTCATATACTTTAAATTCCTGGATCATGTATATTCCTGCAGATGCATTAGATGCAATTCCCTGCATTTTTACATATCTTGCCTCAGTTGGTTCATCAAGGCTTACTGTATTGAAGAAATCACCATTTCCGCGTACTTCTTTTGCAGTTGTCCAGTTCTCTCCGTCATCCGATACAAGAATATTAAAATCTTTTCCTTTTCCACCGTATCTCCACTGAATCTCAACTTCGCTGACTGTTCTGGTCTCTCCAAGATCCACACATAAAGAGCTGTCTGCATGATAGCCTTTCCAGAATGAATTCATCTCTGAAGTACTTGTATCCGGCTTCGCTGTTGTATCTTCTTTTTCAGTAAATGCATCTCCGTCAAATGCCTTAAAAGCGACGTTGATTCTTCGTTCTGCATTGTCAACTGCATCTCCTGATTTGTAAGAAGTACCGCCTGCTGCTTTATTCTGTGCAACATTCGTCTTAACTGTAGTTTCACTCCAGTCATCTGTATAGTATTCTGCCGCCTCTTCTGCTGACAGAGCCTGATTGTAAACCTGAAGATTTGCCATCTTTCCATGCAGGTTTTCTCCAATCTTTTCCAGCGGAAGAAGAACCGAAGAATTAAGTGTTGTTATTGCACCGCTTGCCAGTCCGTCTGCATCTGACTTCTGTGAAAGGAAGGTCTGCAACTGTCCATTTACATAAAGTTTCGTTCCCTGGAATGTTCCTACGAGCATGATCTTTACTGTAGAATCATCGGTCGGTACTGTATAGTTGAAATCTCGTGTAAAGTAATTTACATTGGCTGATAAATGACCGCTCTCTGTTCCTGCAATCTGAATCTGTCCATCATAACCTGAAAACAGGGAAGATGCGGTTGTATTTTTTGCAGCTTCTTCCGAATCTACTTTCAGGTCAAATGCTACTGTATATGGATAAGAAAGTGTCTTAAGCGGAGTTGTCAGTGCTGTACCGTCAAAAGACAAATATCCGTCTTCACTGATCTCTGCTCCATTTCCAAGTGTTCCGTTATAGCCGTTACCGCTTGTATCATAAACTGTCTTTCCATCAGAAGATACATTCTTGAAATCATAATCCAGTACCAGGGAGGAGTCTGAATCCGCCTGCATTGCGATGTCTGTCCCCGGTCCTTCTGCAAGTTTTGCAGCTCTCATCTCATACTGCTCAAATGTATCTGAATCATCCGTTCCTCCCCAGGTCTTTTCGCTTACAATCGCTGTTGCTCTGAGGACTCTCTGGTGAACATCCTTTTCTGTCATACCTTCCTGGCTCTGATCTCCCCAGATAGCAGCCTTTGCTCCAAGAAGATTTGGCTCACCTAAAAGTACATTATTTGCTCCAAAAATCGTTGGATTCCAGTCATTGAACAAATATTCTGCATTTGGTACATCACGGTTTGTTCTGCCCGGATTTCCATATAAATATGCATCACGGCAGTTTACAATTCCATATCCCTCTGCTGCACGTGCCTTTGCATTCTCATAATTTGTTGCCCAGATATCCAACTGATAGTTGGACGTAAGATCCACATCAGAAAGTACGGTAGATGCTGTTGAGAACATTCCTGTTCCCGCACCCCACATTCTGATCTTTGTATCAGATCCCAAATTGCCCTGAATCGTCTGTCTGAGCTGATCCGCAAACTGTGCGAACTGGTCTTTCGGGGTATGATCCCAGTATTCATCCGCTCCAATATGTACTACATCTCCTGAAATTGTCGGAGAATTGCCCTCTGTATACTCATTCCATAAAGTCTTTGCAAAGCGGAGTGCTCTTTCAGCATTTGCCCCCTGCAGATCCAGAAGCTCCAGACCTCCCTTTGTAGTTACATTGGTACTTGTGCTGCGGATTCCTCCCTGCAGCCAGTCAATGCCATCCGGATTTTCATCTGCATACTTATTATATAAAAGTGAATGTCCCGGAAGATCGATCTCAGTCATCATATGAATCCCGAGACCTGAACATGTCTGCTGCAATTCCTTCCACTCTTCCTTCGTGTAGGTCGGATTGCCCTGATAATCTGCATTATTCAGATAATAATCCTCATTCACAAAATTGGACGGGATTCCCGCGTGCTTCACTTCAGATGTCAGTGACGGAAATTCATCACTCTCCAGCCGATGGAATCCGGCATGTGTCTCATTGCTTGCAAACGCTGTATTACAGTTATCATTATCATTAATGTGGAGATGATATTCGTTCATCTTATACCACAGCATGATCTTGGCATAATCCTGAAGTTGTGACAGTCTGTATGGTGTACGTGCCACATCCAGCATGATTCCCCGTACCTCATAAGCCGGATAATCTCTCGTAATACCTTTTGGAACTGTTCTGTTGTCCTCTGCCTGATCCAGGATCTGCTCCACCGTGATCGTTCCGTACAGACATCCTGTATAGGTAGGTGCATAAATGTGAACCCCCTCATCATCAGTCTTTAACAGATAGCCTTCATCCCCAACTCCGTATGTATCATCGGTCTGTGACTCAATATAAATATCATTGGAAGAAGCCGGTGCATTTCCCTCTTCTACAGTAAGATCCAGTCCTGCGATTTCCTTTAAATCTTCCTGCATATTCCATGCTGCTTCGCGAATCCCTGCATCTGCAGTATCATTATAAATAATCTTTGAACTTTCTGTCAGCTCAAAATCCCCCTCATATCCATACCACTCCTGAAGACTTGGAATTACTTCCGGCTTTTCATTTGGAGCTGATACTTCCGGGAAATTTCCTTCCGGATAATTTCCGCTGTGATCCGGGATCGTTACTTCTATATTCTTCTCCGCATATTCATCCGGATTCTTTTTATTCTCTACTCTGACAAGCAGCGTGACATTGCGGTCACCGATATTATAATCACTGATCTGACCGTCATTGCTGACTACATTCTCCAGGCTGCTGCCTCTCACATAGGCATTCACACCCCTGGCTGTTCCTGTATCTACAGTGATCTGTCCATCCTGAACCTTTAAAGAATCTGCTGTGATACCGGCCAGCGTTCCGTTCACATCTGCACTTTCATTCTGGGAAAAGATCTGGATTTCCCGAAGATTGACATTATTTCCGACTGCCTGTGCATTTACTTTCCTGATATACATTAAGACATATCTTTTCAATTTTTTATCTGATGCCAGTGCCGGACTGCTGGCTGCAGTAATTGTATCAGTATTTGCACTTGTATCGGCAATATTCTGCCCTTCACCATTGGCAACCTGACCGTTCGCCGAAGGTCTGCTGACGCTGACAAGACTTGTCCAGTTATTCAGGTCAACATCCGTACTCCCCTCTGTAAGTGTTGACTCATCCGCTGTATAAATCTCATATTCCATCGGCCATACTTTCACATTATACCAAAGCTTAATTGACGAAATATCTTCTTCCTCTGCATTTTCTCCCCGGTCGATCTGAATCCACTGAGCAGTCTGTTCTTCAGAATCCTTGCTGTTCCCTGATGCAGCTCCCCAGTTCTTCATATCTGCAGAATTCCACTGAACTGTTTCTGAGGTAACTCCATCCACAGCATATTCCGGTCCATAACCGTTCGCTGTGGATGAGGCGATCGCCGCCTTCCCCTGAACAAGATTCTCCATCTGAACATTTTCTTCAGCATAAACTCCTGACGGAACGTATGCTGTAACACCTGTAAATACAAGTGAAAACGCCGCAATAAGAGAAATCAGTCTCTTCTTTTTCATACAACTTCCTCTCTTCCTTCTATTTGTATAATTCTCATATAACTCATTTGTGCAAAATTGTACCACATTCTGGCAAAAAATCCAATCAATTTATGCAATCTTTCTATAAATAAAAGCGAATACCATCAAAAAAGCACCACCCCATGTGATATTGACACAGGATGATGCTTTTGACAACATTCGCTCTGTAATTATTTTCTAAGACCAAGTTTCTCGATCAAAGCACGATATCTTTCGATATCAATCTTCTTAAGGTATGCAAGAAGTCCTCTTCTCTGTCCTACCATCTTCAGAAGTCCTCTTCTTGAGTGGTGATCCTTCGGATTAGCCTTAAAGTGATCTGTCAGCTCGTTAATTCTTGCTGTCAGGATAGCAACCTGTACTTCCGGTGATCCTGTATCTCCCTCTGTTCTTCCAAATTCTTTGATGATAGCCTGTTTCTTTTCTTTTGCGATCATGTTCTTTTCCTCCTTAAATTTCTTGATATAACCGCCTGGCATTAAGCAATGGTCGGAGTGATCCGATTACCGAACACCGGCTGATTCATAACCTTTGCTAGTATAGCACAGGGGAACATTCTTGTAAAGAACTATTTTCCAGAATCATTTGCATCATTTGCACAGAATCATTTCTGCATGTAACATGCCCTGATGAATACTCTCTGAATCCTGTCTCTGCAGCTATATCCTGATCCATCAGCTTTTTGTCAGTGGATGTTCTCGAAGATATTCCTCACCATATCGCATATCCTGCATCACGCACGCTTTCAGTTCTTTCAAAGAATCAAATCTTGTCTCCGGTCGCTCAAATTCCAGGAACCGGATCGTAATGTACTTCCCATATGCATTTCCTGCATAATCATAAACGTAAACTTCAAACAATTCTCTCTGTTCCTGCATTACCGTCGGCTTGACTCCTGCATTTCCCACACCACCATACCATGTTCCGTCAATCAGAACCTGGCAGGCATAAACTCCGTACCGCGGAAGAATCTTCCCATCCTGTGGTGCAACATTCATCGTTGGGAATCCCAGAGTACGCCCCAGTTCCCGTCCATGTTCTACAATTCCCGTCATCTCATAAGGATATCCAAGAAGTTCCTGTGCCAGCCGGATATTTCCATGGGACAAAGCCTCCCGTACATAGGTGCTGCTGATCTCGCGGTCTCCCAAACGTGCTTTTTCTACCACATCAACAGTATAATCATATTTCTGTGCATATCGCTCCAGCATCTGATGATCCCCGCGTTTTCGATACCCGAAGGAGAAGTCCGAACCAACAACAATATGTGCAGCATGAAGTTTTTCGTAAAGGATTTTCTGAATAAATCGTTCAGCTTCCATCGTCATCAGATCTCCGGTAAAGGGATAATCGATCAGGTAATCCACCTTTCCAGCCAGCAGCTTTTTTCTTTCTTCTTTTGTCATCAGACAGCTTCTCTGCATATCAAATGCACATACAACACTGACGCAGTCGTTTCCCGCATAAGAGCGGATCTTTTCAATCAGTTTCTGATGTCCTCTGTGAAGCCCGTCAAATTTTCCAAGAGTTACGGCTGTTCTTTTTTCCTCTCTGAAAGCATCAATTCCTTTTATATACTGCATAATTACCTCAATTCTTCCGGGTCAAGGAACATTTTTACAAGGTGGAACATTTTTTTGTCTTCCATATACCGGTAAATTCCGATAAAATGTCCCTTTGCATCATATACTCTGACCTTTTCACCGGAGCAGAATTTTCCAGTTTCCGATAACTGGTTTCTGAAAAAAACATTTCCATTATAGGCTTTGGGAATATATTTTTCAGCAGGGACAACGGACTGTAATTCACTGAACATCTGATCCAGTGGGATCAGTGCATCTTCCAGCCTGCCATTTTGTGCAAGGTCACGAAGTTCCTCTAATTTCAGACTGTCTTTCAACTCGAATCTTCCGACTTTTGTCCTGGTCAGTTCTTCCATACAGCCACCTGTTCCGAGCAGATTTCCTATATCATGACAAAGAGTGCGGATATACGTTCCCTTTGAACATGTCACTTCCATCCTTACTCTCGGCAACTGTATTTCTTTGATATGGATCTGATAAATGGTTACTTTTCTGCTTTTACGTTCTACTGTCTTTCCCTCTCTCGCAAGCTCATACAGCTTTTTCCCATTGACTTTCAGTGCAGAATACATGGGAGGGATCTGATCGTATGTGCCTTTGAAGCTTTCAATCACTTTTGTCACTTCTGCTTCATTCAGATGGTCTGTCGGCTGTTCTTTCAGTATCGCCCCTGAAATATCCTGCGTATCCGTTGTCTTTCCCAGTAACAGTACCGCCTCATAAGTCTTATCGCGGTCTGTCAGAAGATCGCATAACTTTGTTGCACGCCCCAGACAAACAGGAAGCACCCCTGTCGCATCAGGATCAAGGGTGCCTGTATGACCGATCTTTTTCTGACCGGCAATCTTACGCAGAACGGCAACTACATCATGGGATGTATATCCTTTTTCTTTATATACATTTATAATTCCGTTCATTCTTAGTCTTCCTGTTCTATTTTTTCATCTAATTGCTTTTCGATCAATGCTGTCAGATTATTGATGACATCATGGACGGAACCTTTCATCGTCACTCCGGCTGCACGGACATGACCTCCGCCACCGAAATATTTTGCGATCCTGCTTACATCAACCCGTTCTTTGGATCTCAGACTCACTTTGAAAGTCTGTGGAGCAGTTTCATGAAGAAACATCGCCACCTCTACTCCTTTTGTCTGACGCATCTGGCTGACGATACCCTCAAGATCAGACGGTTTTGCCTGGAAAAATTCCATTTCTTTCAGACGCACCACTGAAACAATGCACCGTTGATCCAGCACCATAATGCTTTCCAAAAGTGCCCTTCCAAGAATCTGATTCTGCACATACGTCTTTTCATAATATGTCCGATCCGTGATCTTTGCAGTATCGACCCCTTTCCGCATGAGCTGTGCCGCTGCCTCCATCGTCTCCGGGCTGGTGCAGGAATAGCGGAAAATTCCGGTATCATGAGCAATTCCCATATAAAGAGCCTCTGCCGTCTCAAGACTCATTTTATCATAATCCAGCAGATTATATACCAGTTCAGAAGTAGAACTTGCATCCGGCACAATATAATTGACATCTGCAAACGCCTCATTGCTCACATGATGGTCAATGCACGCAGTCTGCTTTGATTCTATGAATAATTTCTGGGAAAATCCAAGACGCTGCAGATCCCCACAGTCCATACAAATGAACAGATCATAGATTTTCCCTTCAGGGAGCTCACTTTTGACTTCATCGGTATGACGGATCATACTGTAAGCCTCCGGAACTGATTCCAAATACAGATCTGTCTCAATCTGCGGAAAATTTTCTTTCAGATAAAGATACAGTCCCATCGTAGAACCTACACAGTCGCCATCCGGGCGGACATGTCCGCCCAGTGCAACACTCTGTTTTCCCTCCAGCAATTCCTTCAGATTAAACATCCTGCTCATCAGCTCCATCCTTTAAATCTCTTGTCACTTCATCGATTTTTTTACTGATATTCACACCATATTCGATTGACTGATCTACGATAAACCGGATTTCCGGTGTATTTCGCATATTGATCGTACGTGCCAGTTCGCGGCGGATATAGCCTTCCGCACTCTGAAGTCCCCGGATGGTATCCTGCTGGGCTTTCTCATCACCCAGTACACTGATATAAGCCTTGCAGGTCTTCAGATCCGGAGCTACCTCCACGGCAACTACAGAAGTCATCGGTGCAACGCGGGGATCCTTGATCCCTGCACGCAGGATATTGCTCAGCTCACGCTGGACTTCAGCATTGACACGAGTATTTTTAATACTGTTCTTTCTCATTGCTGCTCCTTTTACTTACGCTCAGTCTCGACCATCTTATATGCCTCGACCTGATCGCCCTCTTTAATATCATTATAATTTTCAAATACAAATCCGCATTCGTAACCTGCTCTTACTTCCTTCACATCGTCTTTGAAACGCTTCAGGGATGCAAGTGGTCCGTCGAATACTACAATGCCATCACGCACCAGACGTACAGAACAGTTTCTCTCGAAAATACCATCCAGCACATACGCACCTGCGATCGTTCCGACACCGGATGCCTTGAATGTCTGACGCACTTCTGCATGACCAAGCACTTTCTCTTCAAATACCGGATCCAGCATTCCCTTCATAGCTGCCTCTACATCTTCGATTGCATTGTAGATAACTCTGTAAAGTCTTAAGTCTACACCTTCGCGTTCTGCAATTTCTTTTGCAGTCGCATCCGGACGTACATTGAAACCGATAATGATCGCATTGGATGCCGATGCAAGGATGACATCAGATTCGTTGATTGCTCCGACACCACCGTGGATGATCTTTACTACAACCTCATCATTGCTCAGCTTCAGCAGACTCTGCTTGATTGCCTCTACTGATCCCTGAACATCTGCCTTTACAACGATATCCAGTTCTTTCAGGTTACCCTCCTGGATCTGGTTGAACAGGTCATCCAGTGACATTTTGGATTTTGTCTCTTCCAGAAGTTTTACTTTGTTCTGTGAAATAAATGTCTCAGCAAATGCTCTTGCCTCTTTATCAGAAGCACATCCAACAAAGACTTCTCCTGCATTCGGCACATCATTCAGACCAAGGATCTCAACCGGCTGGGACGGACCTGCTTCTTTGACACGTCTTCCCTTATCATCCATCATCGCTCTTACACGGCCATGTGCACTTCCGGCTGCGATAGCATCACCAACATGAAGCGTTCCTTTCTGTACCAGTACAGTTGCAACTGCTCCTTTTCCTTTATCCAGCTCTGCCTCGATCACAAGACCACGGGCAGCACGGTTCGGATTTGCCTTCAGTTCCATTACTTCTGCTGTCAGAAGGATCATTTCCAGAAGCTCCTGGATTCCTTCTTTTGTGTGTGCAGATACCGGTACGAAGATCGTACTTCCGCCCCAGTCTTCCGGGATCAGTTCATACTCTGTCAGCTCCTGCTTTACCCGTTCGATATTGGCACTTGGCTTATCAATCTTGTTAATGGCAACAATAATCTCGATTCCGGCTGCTTTTGCGTGGTTGATCGCCTCGATCGTCTGCGGCATAACACCATCATCCGCTGCTACAACAAGGATCGCGATATCCGTAGAATTTGCTCCACGCATACGCATTGCTGTAAATGCTTCATGTCCCGGAGTATCAAGGAATGTGATCTTCTCTCCGTTGATCTCGACAACGGATGCACCGATGTGCTGTGTAATACCGCCGGCCTCACGTCCTGTTACATTACTGTCACGGATCGCATCCAGAAGAGAAGTCTTACCATGGTCAACGTGTCCCATAACGCAGACAACCGGAGGACGTTTCACCATCAGGCTTTCATCTTCCTCATCCTCTTTCAGGAGTTCTTCGATTACATCCACGACCTCTTCCTTCTCACACAGAACATCAAATTCCATTGCGATCTCTTCAGCAGTATCGTAATCAATCTCCTGATTTACCGTAACAACTTTTCCCTGCAGGAACAGCTTCTTTACGATCACAGACGGAACAATCTTCATCTTGTCGGCAAGTTCTTTGATCGTAAGAACTTCTGGAATCACGATCTGCTTGATCTGCTCTTCCTTCTTTTCTTCCGGCTTATTCTGCGGTTTCTTTACTTCGACCACATTTTTCTGCTTTTTACCTTTTTTGCCTTTGCCCTCAAATGCCTCGTCTCTGTATTCTTTCTTCTTATTATCTCTCTCTTTATCTTTCGCCTTATTTCTCTGGCTCTTCTGCTGCTCGACGATTGGAGCTGCATCCCTGTCCGTACGCTCATTTCTGCGGTTATCATTTCTTCTGTCAGGACGAGATCCCTGACCGTTTCTTCCATCACGGTTATCGCGTCCTCCGGATCCCTGTTCGCGACCACCTCTTCCATCGCGGTTGTCACGCGGTCCTCTTTCCTGACGCGGTCCTCTTCCGTCTCCATTCAGACGTCCGCCTCTTCCATCACGGCTGTCACGAACCGGACGGTTCTCTCTGTCACTGCCTGGACGCTGTGGTCTTTCATTTCTCTCCTGACGTACCGGTCTTCCCTCTCCGCTGGTACGTCCTGCTGTCTGAGCCGGTCTTTCTGTGCGTACCATTCTCTCTGTCTGAGCCGGTCTCTCTGTGCGTACGGTTCTCTCTGTCTGAGCCGGTTTTTCTGTGCGTACGGTTCTCTCTGCCCGGTCAGTTTTCTCCTGACGCGTACCTGCCTGAGCCGCTCTCTCTGTACGCACCGGTCTTCCCTCTGCACCTGCTGCACGTACCGGACGGTTCTCTCCTCCGCGTGCATTTCCCTGTGCGGCACCTCGTCCCTGGTTTGCTCCCGGACGCTTATTTCCCTGCAGTCTGCTGCTATTTCTGGAATTCTGCGGACGCACTACAAATGCAAGATTTTTCTTCTTTGGCACTGTGCTGTCCTTTTCTCCTGCTTTTTCTGCTGCCGGTTCTGCCTTTGCTGGTTCTTCATTTCTTCCGGCATTTTCTCTTCTAATCTCTTCTGCCACGTTATCCTCCACTGTACTCATATGATTCTTAACTTCAACATTTTTCTTTTTCAACTGTTCCAGGATCTCCTTATTCCCTACTCCCAGCTCTTTTGCAAGTTCATATACCCTCGCTTTCGCCATATCAAAAAACCTCCTTCAGGCAATCAAAAACACTCTTTTAATGCTTTTAAAATTCCTTTTGCAAATCCTTCGTCCAATATTGCCAGGGATGCACGGAACTGCTTTCCCATTGCATGCCCCAGAGTATCTTTATCGCTGTAGAAAATAATGGGAACATCATAAAATTCACACATATCCCGAAACTTCTTTTTCGTATTCTCTGATGCATCCTCTGCCACAACTACAAGTCCGGCTCTTCCTGACTTCGTTTCACTCTCTGTCAGGAACTCACCACTTGCACAGCGTCCTGCTTTTGTAGCAAGGCTGATCAGCGAAAGTACTTTATCTCTGGCCAATCTGTTCCATCTCCTTTGCAAGTTTTTCATAAACTTCCTGTGGAATTTCCTGCTTAAAGGAACGCTCCAGTCCATGACTCTTCACTGACAGGTCAAAGCATGCTTTACACGGACAAAGGTAAGCACCTCTTCCGTTCTTCTTCCCGGTCACATCAACCAGAAATTCTTCTTCCGTTCTGAGAATCCTGATCAATTCTTTTTTTGGTTTCATTTCCCCGCAGCCCACGCATTTACGCATGGGAATCTTTTTATTCACTGCCAAATGCTTCACTCCTCCGAGTCTTATTCTACGTCTGTCTCCACAAACTCAATTTCATCGCTGTCTGTCTCATCCACAGCAGCTTCTGTATTCTCTTCTTCCTCATCATATTCACCGACTGTATAGCCTTCTTCACCGACCATACCCATCTGCTCCATATAATTTTCCGGAAGTTCGCCACTTTCGATTGCCTGCGTCTCACTCTTGATATCAATCTTGTAACCTGTCAGGCGTGCTGCCAGTCTTGCATTCTGACCTTCTTTTCCGATTGCCAGTGACAACTGATAATCCGGTACGATCACACTCGCTACCTTCGCATCCGGGTCGGCCATAACAGAAATTACTTTTGCCGGACTCAATGCATTCTCGATCAGAAGTGCCGGATTTTCATCCCAGTTAATAATATCAATCTTTTCACCACGCAGTTCCTGTACTACTGCATTGACTCTCGCACCGTTCATTCCCACGCATGCTCCGACCGGATCTACATTTGGATCATTGGACCATACTGCCATCTTTGTACGGGAACCTGCCTCACGGGCAATACTCTTGATTTCTACCGTTCCGTCCTTGACCTCGGCTACTTCTGCCTCAAACAGACGCTTTACAAGCTCCGGATGTGTACGGGATACAAGAATCTTTGGTCCTTTTGTCGTATTCTTTACTTCTACAATATAAAGCTTGATACGCTCTGTCGGCTCAAAATGCTCTCCCTTAACCTGCTCATTCTCTGTCAGCATCGCATCTGCTCTTCCGAGGTTGATACTGATATTTTTTCCAACATAACGCTGTACAATACCGGTTACAATATCTTTCTCTTTCTCAAAATACTGATCAAAGACAACTTTTCTCTCTTCTTCTCTGATCTTCTGAAGGATCAGGTTTTTTGCATTCTGCGTTGCAATACGACCGAATTCTTTTGAATAAACCGGAACCTGGGCGATATCACCGATGTGCAGGGACGGATTGATCTTTTCTGCATCCTCCAGGCTGATCTCGATTGCCGGATCAAAAACTTCTTCCACAACTTCTTTTTCTGCAAATACGGAATAGTCACAGGTCTCTCTGTCCATCACGATCTTAATATTATCGGATGTCCCGAAATGGTTCTTACAGGCACTGAGCAGAGAATTTTCGATTGCTTCCATCATGACATCTTTGCTGATGTTCTTTTCTTTCTCAAGAATCGTCAGTGCTTCAAGTAATTCTGTATTCATTATTTTTTCCTCCTAAATTAAAAATCCAAAGCAAGGCGGATCAGAGCGATGTCTCCTCTGTCAAATGTCTGCTCTGTATCATCTTCATAAGTGATTGTCACCGTACTGTCATCATATGCTTTCAGTAATCCTACAAATTCTTTCTGACGGTCAATCGCACGATACGTGCGGATCTCCACTTCTTCTCCAAGACTCCGTTTAAAATCTTTCTCTTTTTTCAGAGGTCTTCCAAGTCCCGGAGAACTCACTTCAAATACATAGGAGTCTGCAATGTAATCCTTCTCGTCAAGGATATCTGAAAATCTCCTGCTCACTGCTTCACAGTCATCGACAGCAATGCCGCCGGGTTTGTCAATGTACGCTCTTAAATACCACGTACCACCTTCTTTTACATACTCCACATCCACAAGCTCAAATCCCAGTTCTGTTACGATTGGCTCAAGAAGTGTCTCTGTCTGCTGCTCATATTCTTCTCTTCTGGACACACTAAACTCCCTTTCTTTAAAATGATATTTTACATAAAGAAATCCTTATATCATCAAAGAAGAGTGAACTTTCGTCCACTCTTCTGCCGTTCCCTTTATGTATCTTTTTTAACCTTATCACCTTTTTTTTGATAAATCAAGGGTTTTCTTTTATTTTTTGCCGATTTTACTTATTTTTTCCATTTTTAACGGGTTTTATTCCCGACGCCATCTCTCTTCGCAGCTTTCAGGCGATTCAGCGTCACCGTCTTCTCTCCATAGGTTACTTTCGTCTCTGTTCCTTCTTCAAAAAGATAAGTATGCTCCAGCTCATCCTTTTTCTGCAGACGGATCCCTCTTACTCCGACTGCCGCCTTCTTTTTCTCCGGTACATCTGCTGCCGGGAATCTTAAGAAATATCCATTTCTTGTCTGCAATACTAGATTCTGAGTTTCGTTCACCACTTTTACAGAAACCAGCCGGTCATCTTCCTGAAGTTTCGTTGCCACGATCGTACGCTTTGCAACCTGAAATTCTTTTCCATCCACCCGCTTGATCATTCCCTGTGCTGTGGCAAAGAGGAGTTTTGCAAACCGCATCTGTTCTGCATCACAGATCATCACGATTTCTTCCTCACTGCTTGTATAATTGCTCACATTATCAATCGGAGTCCCTTTTTCACGGAATTTTCCATAAGGAAGATCCAGTACCTTCACCTGGTGCATCTTTCCGGTATCTGTAAAGATGCAGAGCTTTCCGGTATTCATACAATGTACAATGTATTTATTTTCAGAATCCGCAGCCTCTTTATTTCTCTCATATACTGCCATATCAACAGTCTTCGCATAACCAAACCGATCCATCAGGAACACGACTTCCTGTTCTTCCACCTTCTTTTCCTCAAAGACGGCTTCTTCCGCATTTTCGACAACAGTGCGGCGTTTTCTTCCAAATTCTTTCTTATAAGAATCCAGTTCTGCCATAATGACTTCTGCCATGGAATCATAGTTGTTCAGGATATCTTCATATCTTGCAATATTTTTCAGTGTCTGCTCATGCTCCTTCTGAAGTGCCTCGATCTCCAGTCCGATCAGACGATAAAGACGCATCTCAAGGATTGCAGTGGCCTGACGCTCTGTAAACCGCAGCATTGCTGCCATTTTCTTTGAAATGGAAAATTTAAACCGGATATTCTCCGTCTTTCCTTCAACCAGACAGGCTCTTGCATCCTTCACCGATTTACTTCCCCGGAGAATCTCGATGATCAGGTCGATCACATCGCATGCCTTGATCAGTCCTTCCTGAACTTCACTCTTCTCCCGTTCTCTTTCCAGAAGTGTCGTATACTTTCTCGTTGCAAGTTCAAACTGGAAATCCACATGATGCTCAATGATCTGCTTTAACCCCAGCGTCTCCGGACGGCCGTTCGCAACTGCAAGCATATTAACTCCGAACGTATCTTCCAGCCTCGTCTTTTTATAGAGCATATTTTTCAGGTTTTCTACATCTGCTCCACGCTTCAGTTCAATGACGATACGGATTCCCTCTTTGGATGACTGATTGGAAATATCTACAATATCTGTCGTCTTTTTTGTCTCTACCAGATTGCAGACATCATTCAGAAATTTTCCGATTCCAGCCCCGATCATCGTATACGGGATCTCCGTTATGACAAGCTGCTTTTTCCCGCCTTTCAAATCCTCTACTTCCACTTTACCACGGAGCTTGATCTTTCCCTGCCCTGTCTCATAAATATTCAGCAGATCATCTTTATTGACCACGATCCCCCCGGTCGGGAAATCCGGTCCTTTAATATATTTCATGAGCTGTCTGGTCGTGACCCCGTCATTTTTCATATAAGCTTTGACACCATCGATCACTTCACAGAGATTGTGCGTCGGGATACTCGTTGCCATACCAACTGCAATTCCTTCTGCTCCATTTACAAGGAGATTCGGTACACGCATTGGGAGAACCACCGGCTCTTTTTCTGTCTCATCAAAGTTTGGTCCAAAATCAATCACATTTTTATCCAGATCTGAAAGACATACTTCCTGTGTAAATTTTGTCAGCCTTGCCTCCGTATATCGCATTGCTGCCGCACCGTCTCCCTCGATCGAGCCAAAATTTCCATGTCCGTCTACAAGGATCTGACCTTTTTTAAAATCCTGTGCCATGACTACAAGTGCATCATAGATCGAACTGTCTCCATGCGGATGGTATTTACCCATGGTATCTCCGACAATACGGGCACACTTCCGGTAAGGCTTATCATAACGGATCCCCAGCTCATACATATCGTACAGAGTCCTTCTCTGCACCGGCTTCAGTCCATCCCTGACATCAGGAAGTGCCCTGGCGATGATAACACTCATCGCATAGTCGATATAAGATTTTTTCATCAATTCCGAATATTCGGTTCTGATAATCTGAGATTCACTGTTCATTTTCATTCTCCTTAGATATCAAGTTCTGCCTCCGTTGCATTCTCATAAATAAATGCTTTTCGCGGCGGGACTTCTGTTCCCATCAGCATCTCTGTAACGCTGGATGCCATTCTCGCATCTTCGATCTCCACCAGCTTCAGAAGACGCCTCTCCGGATCAAGTGTCGTCTCCCACAACTGCTCCGCATCCATCTCGCCAAGACCTTTGTACCGTTGCAGTGTGAAAGGACCTGTATGGTTTTTCCTGTATTTTTCCAGTGCTTTGTCATCATACAGATATTCCTCTTCTCCTTTCTTTGGCATGGCTTTATAGAGTGGCGGCATGGCAATATAGACATGTCCTTCATAAATCAGTTCCGGCATGAAACGGTAAAATAATGTCAGAAGCAGGGTCGAGATATGGGCTCCGTCTACATCCGCATCTGCCATGATAATGATCTTATCATACCGCAGCTTACTGATATCAAAATCATTTCCATATCCTTCCGAAAAGCCGCATCCGAACGCATTGATCATGGTCTTGATCTCCGCATTTGCAAGTACTTTGTCAATGCTTGCTTTCTCCACATTTAAGATCTTACCACGGATCGGGAGGATTGCCTGATAATTTCTGTCTCTGGCAGTCTTGGCAGATCCACCCGCAGAATCTCCCTCAACAATAAAGATCTCGCACTTTTTCGGATCTCTGCTCTCGCAGTTTGCAAGCTTTCCGTTACTGTCAAAAGAATACTTCTGCTTTGTCAGAAGATTCGTCTTTGCCCGCTCCTCGGTTTTACGGATCTTTGCGGCTTTCTCCGCACTGGAAAGAACCGTCTTCAATGTCTCGATATTTCGGTCAAAGAACCGGACGATTTCCTCTCCTGTCACTTTTCCGACTGCCTTGGCTGCATCCGGGTTGTCCAGCTTCGTCTTCGTCTGACCTTCAAATCTCGGATCAGGATGCTTGATCGATATGATCGCAGTCATTCCATTACGGATATCTGCACCGGTAAAATTCGCATCTTTTTCTTTCAGCACTCCCAGCTCTCTTGCATACTGGTTCATCACCGTCGTAAAAGTCGTCTTAAATCCCGTGAGATGCGTTCCTCCTTCTGCATTATAAATATTGTTACAGAAACCGACCACATTCTCATGAAATTCATTGACATACTGAAGTGCCACTTCTACCCCAATCCCGTCTGCCTCTCCCTTAAAATAGATCGGCTCATGCAGTACCTCTTTCTTATGGTTCATATCCGTAATGAATCCGATAATCCCCTCCGGCTCATGGTATTCGATCTTTTCTTCTGATCCCTGCCTTTTATCTTCAAAAAATATTGTCAGCTTCGGATTCAGATAGGCAGTCTCATGCAGACGGCTCTTGATCTCTTCCGCTTTGAATCTCGTCTTTTCAAAAATCGTATCATCCGGAAGGAAATTCACCGTCGTCCCGGTCTTTCTCGTCTTTCCGATCTTCGGCAGCAGTCCGTCTTCCAGTTCAATGACCGGGATTCCTCTCTCATACCGATCATGATGAATATATCCATCACGGCTGATCTTTACATCCATGTAAGCGGAAAGTGCATTTACGACTGAAGATCCGACTCCATGAAGTCCTCCACTGGTCTTATATGCTGAATCATCAAATTTTCCCCCTGCATGAAGTGTCGTATAGACCAGACGTGCTGCGGAAATGCCTTTCTGATGCATATCCACCGGAACTCCTCTTCCGTTGTCAGATACAGTTGCAGAACCGTCTTTTTCCAGCGTGACATGGATTTCCGTACAGAATCCTGCCAGATGCTCGTCCACTGCATTGTCCACGATCTCATAAACCAGGTGGTTCAGTCCTTTTGTGGACACGCTTCCGATATACATTCCGGGACGCACACGTACCGCTTCCAGACCTTCCAGCACTGCAATACTGCCTGCATCGTATGTAGTCTTTCTTGACATTTCATCTTCTCCTTTGTCAAATTTTCAGAATAATCCATTTGATACTATAACACTTCACAAAGCGTATCTGCAAGCACTTCCATTGCATTTTTCATTTCCTCAACAGTATTGGTCTGTGCTCCGGCTTCGATCAGAAGCGATTTTGGGAGAAGATGCAGGTTGTAGCGATAGGCTTTCAGATAGATATGCCTTACAAAACCCGGATACATCCTTTCTGAGGCAAGCTGCATCTGCAGAGAGAATGCCAGATTATCCTGTATGTACGGATTGTAAAGATATGTGATATCCCCATTGGTTCTTGAACGGCTCAATCCATTGAAATACATGATCCTGGCTGTCGGCTTTCCATTGATCTGCGTGACAAGATGCGTTGTCTCTGCCACTCCGTCCCGATGAAGGTCAATGGCTACTTCAATGGAAGGATTCGCCTCCAGGATCGGACGGATCGAAGCTTCTGCATTTTCATATGCCTCACTCCGATCCAGTTTTCCGTTAATAATATCATAGACACCAAAATCATGGAGTGTAGGGATCCCTTTCGCATTCAGAAGTTCCGTCAGATATTGTCCGATTCCCACGATCCCGGTTGAAATATCTCCCGGGACTGAATCTACAAATGTTTCCTGGGAATGGGTATGAAAGATCAGAATTTTCGGTTCATTTCCCTCCCGACCGATCTTCATATTTCTTCCAAGCAGATCATCCACATTGAGCTGTTCCGCCCCGATCATCGTAGAACTGTCTACCGTATAAAAATTGCTCAAAAGGTACTCAAAATCTCTCAGTTTATCAATAGACTGGTCTGCCGCTACCTCGGATGAGACCGGCTGCTGCGGCTCATCCGGCTGACCGATTAGTTTTCCATTTTCATCGACTGCATTTTCGTCATTCGCCTGACTTTCCAATATTTTTGCGATCGTCTCCTCATCTTCAAGAGACGATCCATACTCTGCATGATCTTCCACATACTGAACCACTGGAATCCACGCCAGTGCTTTTTGTCTGATCCACTCCCCCGGTCCCGATGAAACCGAATCTTCTTTCCATACAAGAGAAGGCACATACATAGCCTGTGCAGACCGGAGAAGATACTGTTGAAGCTGATACTGTAATTGTGCTGCATTTTTTCTGATTCCATTCAGGATCAAAAGCATACTGCACACCGACAGAACCAGTACTGCACCTGTCTTCCCCGACTGCCATTTTCTGCTTTTTATCTTCTTCATTCTCTTTGCTCTCCCTTCCCGTCCCACGATTCTTCTGTAGCTTTCTGCTATCTTTCTATTATATGAGAGCAAAGAAGGTTCAATGCTTCTGCGATCGTATGGCTGATCTGATGGATCATCTCATCTACATCTTTTGGTGTCACAAACATTCCATTCAGATGAGGTGCAATCAGCTCTTTCACCAGTTCGTACTTTTCCCCCTGATTATAAGAACGCAGTGTTTCTCCTACACTTTTCAATGTTTCCGATTCTTCCAGGGCATGAATGAAATTTTCCATCGTATCATTTACGATCGTTGCAGCATCCACAACTGTTGGCACACCGATTCCGATCACCGGAACTCCAAGAGATTCTTTTGTCATTCCATTTCTGTAATTGCCTACACCTGATCCCGGATGGATCCCTGTATCTGCGATCTGGATCGTCCGGTTTAATCGCCTGCTGTTGCGTGCCGCCAGTGCATCTACCGCAATCACAAGATCCGGTCTGGTTTCCCGGACGATCCCTCTGACTATTTCAGTTGTCTCCATCCCGGTCTGCCCCATCACCCCCGGGACAATGGCACTGACCAGTTTCGCATGTTCCACTCCCATTGCATATTTTCCATATTCCCTGATAATATGTCTCGTCACGTTCAGATGATCTGCCACACAGGGACCCAGGGCATCCGGCGTTATATTACGGTTTCCCAGTCCGACTACCAGGATAGACAGATCTTCCTCTTCTTTTCCCTCTTTCGCTTCAAAATTTTTTCTCAACAGTTCACTGATACAATCACGGATCTTTTCTGAGATCCGCATCTGCTCTTCTTCATCCGGCACTGCAAGGGCCGGACTTTCCAGTGTCAGATACGTGCCTGCCGGTTTTCCCATTGCCTTTGCTCCATTTTCCGTTTCAATAATCACCCGTGTGATCCTGGTCTCACTGCTTTCATCATAATCCTCTTCCAGAATCACTCCCGAAATTTCCACCTGGTCAGATTCAAACCTCTCCCTCTCTTCAAGTGCAAGATCTGTCCTTACGCTGTAATTTTTTGTCATCGCTTTTTCCTCTCCGTTGCCTGTTATAGTTCCATAATATTATTTTTCTTTTTTATCAAAATATGTATTGACAACGTCTATTTCATGGAATAAAATAAATGAGTATGTTTCGACAGAACGTCCGTGTCCGAGTCTGTCCCAACAGAATAACATTTGAAAATCATATGATACATTTTGGAGGTGTACACATTGGCTAACATTAAATCTGCAAAGAAAAGAATTTTAGTAAACGAGACAAAGGCTGCCAGAAATAAAGCAATTAAGTCTAAAGTTAAGACTGCTGTTAAAAAGGTAGAGGCTGCTGTTGCTGCAAAGGATACAGAGGCTGCTAAGGCTGCTCTTCATACAGCAATCGTAGAGATTTCCAAGGCTGGAACCAAGGGCGTTTACCACAAAAAGACAGTTTCCAGAAAGATTGCACGTCTTTCCAAAGCTGTAGACGCTATCGCTTAATCAGAAATAAAATAATAAAAAAGACATCCACTGCCGTCAGGTGGATGTCTTTTTTATTTATACGTGCAACCAGCCGGAGCTGTGCTTTATAATTCTACAAAGCCAAAACTGTTGATCAGTCCTGTCAGTTTCTGTCCTTCTTTACAGAGTTCACACTCATGAGAATTATAAACCTGATAATCCGGAAGATCCGCACTTGTAAAGATCGTCTTCACCTCCATGCCTGCCACCTTCGAGATTGAACTGAACACTGCACAGATGCCGCTGACTCTTCCTCCGTAATAAAGTACAGACTCAATTGCCTGTCTTACAAGAGAACCTGTAGACATGGAATCCGTCAGTACAAGTACCTGCTTACCTTCGATCATACGCTGGTTATTATCTCTGAAAAGGATCTGTCCTGCCGGATCAAATTCAGGAGTTACAACGGAAATATTATTCCCCGCACTGACCGATGCATTTCCGCTTCCTGACAGATATTCTGCCATAAACGCTCCGATCACTTCCGTATTTTTCAGGCATACGATTGTTTCTACCGGTGTATTTGTCATATATTCTTCTGCAAGTGTCTTCGCAGTCTCGCGTGCATTATTATGACGCGTCTTAACTGTTGACATATCAATATAAGTATTCACATGTGAATTTTTCGTTGCAAAATGCCCCTTCAGAATCTTAATACGTGCCTTTCCGTTCTTTCCTGACCTCAGGTCCACAAATCTCTTGTCCATAGCTTTGTTGCTCCCTTCTGCTGTTGTTCATTTATCTGGCTTCAAGATAGTTTTATTTTAGCACAACAAAAAAGAAATTACAGCAGTTTTTACAAAAAACTTACTGCAATTTCTTTTTTATTAACTATTTTTACTATCTCGTATCTGGATTAGTTGTTGATCAACTTATCCTCATCGCTCCAACTGTAAAGCTTTCTGATCTCAGCTCCGACTTTCTCTGACTGATGCTCAGCAGCAAGCTTTCTCATAGCCTTGAAGTGAACCTGACCGCCTGCTTCAGACATATCAAGCAGGAAATCTTTTGCAAATGTACCATCCTGAATATCTTTCAGTACCTGTTTCATAGCTTTCTTTGTCTCTGCTGTTACAATCTTAGATCCTGTGATGTAATCACCATACTCTGCTGTATTGGAGATAGAATATCTCATTCCGGCGAATCCTGACTGGTAGATCAGGTCAACGATCAGTTTCATCTCGTGGATACACTCGAAATAAGCATTTCTCGGATCATATCCAGCCTCAACCAAAGTCTCAAATCCAGCCTGCATTAATGCACATACACCACCGCAAAGTACGGCCTGCTCTCCAAAGAGGTCTGTCTCTGTCTCTGTTCTGAATGTTGTCTCAAGGACACCGGCTCTTGCTCCACCGATTCCAAGACCATAAGCAAGTGCTCTGTCAAGAGCCTTTCCTGTATAATCCTGCTCTACAGCTACGAGGCAAGGAGTTCCCTTTCCAGCCTGATATTCACTTCTTACTGTATGTCCTGGTGCTTTCGGTGCGATCATTGTAACATCGACATTCTTCGGTGGTACGATTGTTCCGAAATGAATGTTGAATCCATGAGCGAACATAAGCATATTACCTTCTTCAAGGTTTGGCTCGATATCTTCTTTGTAAAGTTTTGCCTGCTTCTCATCATTGATCAGAATCATGATGATATCTGCCTGCTTTGCTGCTTCTGCTGCTGTATATACTTTAAATCCCTGTTCTTCCGCTTTCTTCCATGAACGGCTTCCCTCATACAGACCGATGATAACATCACATCCGGACTCTTTTAAGTTCAGGGCATGTGCATGTCCCTGGCTGCCGTATCCGATGATTGCGATCTTCTGTCCTTCCAGAAGAGAAAGGTTACAGTCTTCCTGATAATAAATTTTTGCTGCCATTTTAAATTCCTCCTAAATACATAAAATAATATTCGTAGAAATCTTCCGGTCTCTGCCGGAGGTATCTATGTATAGTGAAAGGTCCATGCCTCTTACTAACGAATGAAATAAATCCTGTAGATTTTTCTTTTATATTTTAGAAAAATGCTACATCTTTACTGCCTCTGGATAATCCTGTGATTCCGGTTCTCGCAAGTTCCAGTATCTCGTAATCCTTCAGCAGATTTAAAAACGCTTCCAGTTTGCTCTTGGTTCCTGTCAGCTCGATCATCAGACAATCTTCTTCGACATCAACGATCTTCGCCCTGAAGATATCCGCCACAGAAATAATCTCACCACGCTGTGAAGCATCCGCTCTTAACTTCACCATGATCAGTTCTCTGCAGACCGACTCATTTTCTTTCAGCATCTTGATGTCCACTACATCTTCCAGCTTGCGGAGCTGCTTTTCAATCTGAGATAAGATCAGCTCATCTCCTGATGAGACAACTGTGATTCTTGTAAATCTTGGATCTGCTGTCATACCGGCTGTGATACTGTCAATACTGTAACCACGGCGGCTGAACAGTCCTGCGATTCTGCTAAGGACACCTGGATTGTTGTCCACGAGCAGTGAATAAACCTGACTTCTCATGCGTATCCTCTCTTTCCAGTTTGAATCTGCAAAACAGAGTGCGTTCTGTTTTCCTTAATATTAACAACTTAACGCGGCTTTGTCAAGAGTATTTTTGAATATTTTAGAGCGGATTCTGTTTTTTATTTTTTCTGTTGTCTCACAGTCCCATCTGTTCTGCAAGCTCATTTAAATACATCCACCGTTCCTCTTTTTCTTCCAGTTCTGTCGCACAATTTTCCTGCTTTTCCATCAGCTCCCGGAGTTTCACTGAATTAGTGGCATTGGCAGTGATCTGCCGTTCGATTGATGCCAGCTTTTCCTCCAGCTTTGCAATATCTTCATCGATGGTCTCATACTCCCGCTGTTCTTTATAAGTAAATTTCACTTTTTCCTGACGGTTCTGCTTCCAGGTCTTTTTAGAAGCCTTCTCTTCCTTATTTTCTTCTGTCGCGGTTTCTTCTCCTTTTTTATTTTCTCCCTTCCCTGTGGAACTTCCAGTTTTTATTTTAGAAACCATTGCCGCAGATTCCTCCTGCTGTCTTTTTGCATTCAGATAATCGCTGTACCCGCCTTCATACTGACGGATCCCGCCTTTTCCATCCAGTTCAAAAATACGGTCTACGACATTATCCAGAAAATAGCGGTCATGGGATACCGTGATCACAATCCCGGTAAAAGAATTCAGGTAGTCTTCCAAAATAGTCAGTGTCGGAATATCCAGATTATTTCCTGCCTCATCAAACAAAAGTACGTTTGCATTTTCAGCCAGGACACCCAGAAGATACAGCCGTCTTTTTTCTCCTCCCGAAAGCTTTCCGATCGGTGCGTACTGCATATCCGGCGTGAAAAGAAAACGTTCCAGAAGCTGTGTTGCACTGATCCTGCCATCCTTCGTCGTGATATACTCTGCAATATCTTTTACATAATCGATCACTCTCTGGCTGTCATCCATATGCTTCTCTTCCTGTGCAAAATATCCGATCTTTACGGTTTCTCCAATCTCGATGGTTCCACTGTCCGGCTGTACGATCCCTGCGATCATTTTTAAAAGCGTGGATTTGCCGCATCCGTTCGATCCAATAATCCCAAGTCTCTGATTTTTCAGCACAATATAATCAAAATCATTTAAAATCTTCTTTTCTCCAAATGCTTTGCTTACATGATGCAGTTCCACCGTCTTTTTCCCCATTCTTGTCTCAACTGAATCCAGTTCCACCGTCTGATCCTTCACCGGTGCTTTTCCATTCTTCAATTCTTCGAGACGTTCTAGCCTTGCTTTCTGCTTTGTAGTCCTTGCCCGGCAGCCACGTTTCGCCCATTCCAGTTCCATCCGCAGTACACTCTGCCGCTTCCGTTCTGTCGCAAGTTCCCTTTCCTCTCTTGCCGCCTTTAATTCCAGAAATCCGGTATAGTCCGCATCATATCCATACATCTTTCCGTGACTCAGTTCCAGGATCCGATTTGTCACACGATCCAGGAAATACCGGTCATGCGTTACCATCAAAACAGTTCCTCTGTAGGAACGCAGATACTCTTCCAGCCAGGTGATCATTTCCTGGTCCAGATGATTTGTCGGCTCATCCAGCAACAGTACATCAAAATGACCGGCAAGGATCTTTGCAAGTACAACTCTTCTTTTCTGTCCACCCGAAAGCTGCTCAATTTTCTGATCAAAATCTGTGATTCCAAGTTCTGTCAGATTACTCTCTACCTGCCAGCTCTCATCTGTCCCACTTTCCAGTGCATAAGAACGGATATCCGCTCCGTCCGGGAAAACCGGGTTCTGCGGTACAAATGCAAGCTTCAGTCCATTCTGCCGTATTACCTGTCCACTGTCCGGCACTTCTTCACCGGCGATTACTTTCAGTAAAGTCGATTTTCCTGTCCCGTTGATTCCGACAATCCCGATTTTATCTCTCTCCTGTATTCCAAAAGAAGCATCCTCAAAAATCACTTTCTCCCCGTAGATTTTATTGATATGTTCCAGATTGATTATATTCATTTCTACTGACTCCTCTGCTTTTTCTATAGAAACTCTGAATTTTATTTTAAAGATTTCAAAATTTGCTTGTTAAATCTCAACAGACATTATATCATGATAAAGTTATTTCTTAACAGTCTTTAATTAAAAATCTACAGATTAAATCTGTGGATCAATAGAAAGCGAGGGATTTCTTATGAGTCAGAAAAAAGAGTTTGATGATATTTTTGATGATGATTTTGAAGTTACATATGAAGAAGATCCAGTCTATGATGAGGATGATTTTGATAACGGCAAATTTTATGAAACCGACGATTCTGATGAGGATGATTCTGAGAAAAATTATTTTGAAGAGGAATATCCCGGCGATGAATACCCTGACGAAGGTGCAGAAAATGAATATGACGATGCTATCTACAGCCCTTCCGACAGAAAGCGTAAGAAGCGGCATCCTTCCGAAGAAGAACCGGAATATGAAACCGGAAAAAGAAGTGATCCACGCTCCCGGAAAAGAAGTGGAGTTCCTCTTGCAGCTCCGATAAAAAAGGGTGGGAAAGCTCTTTCCAGGCTGACCGGTTTCCTGCTCCAGCAGCTCTCAGTCCTTTTGATCCTTGCTACAACTATTTTTGTATTATATAATTTCTGGCGTGCAAGCACCCCTTATGGCGACATACAGGAATCGATCCGGAAGAAAAGTATTTCTCAGACACTGGCTGCCTACCTGTGTATTGCAGCGATCTTCCTTTTCTTTGAATTTATCTCCCTGATCTGGACAATGACCCGGGTACGCGTGAGAGAGAACGAACGAACCATAAAAGAAGATACTGGAAGAGGTCTTTTTTCCTTTCTTCTGGTATTTATCACGTCCTACCTCTGCTTTTTATTCAGTCATTTTCTTCCCGACAGTCCGGAGATCATCTATGGCATCAAAGGTGCTTTCGATGTATACGGTTCTCTCCATAACGCATTGCTGGGACTTTGTGCCGCCGGAGTCATTTCCTGCCTGATCCGGCGGCATATGAGCTGATTTTACACGGAGAAATATATTCCACAAAGCCCATTGTAGCCGTTGTCAGACTCTCGTACAGGTACGGATTTTCGTGCAGATACGGACTTCCGTCCGTTACCTGCATCATTTAAAAAGACAGCAGATCCACGGAATCAGAAAATTCTTCTGATCTACTCCCGTCTTTTCGGATCTGCTGTCTTTTTTAATCTCGTTACCTGCTGTTAATTAATCAAAAATAATCAGTGCCATAAATACAAGATCTGTATCGCCTATATTCTTCATCCCATGTCCTTTTCCATCCGGAGTAAAAGTAACATCTCCTGCTTTTACCGGACGGATCACACCATTATCATTATAATCTCCCTCTCCACGCAGGATATAATATGTCTCACTTTCATTATGATGCTCATGATATCCAAGAGAACATCCTGGTTCGATCGTCACTTCTGCATATAATCCGCATTTTCCATTTAACTCTTTTTCACCGAGAATATGCTTGATCAGGATATGGCCTTCTCCACCGCACATATTTTCTTTTCTTTCGACTTTCAGTTCACTCATGATTATCTCCTCCTGCTACAGTATTTTATTACGGGACAGGATACCCGTTCTGTATCCCTGCCCCTGCTTTTTTATTACTTTTACAGTATAAGCTTGTTGATATTTTTTCGCAACATTTATCAAAAATTTTAACGGAAGATTTTTCTTTCCTTATCTGAACGCACGCTTTAGAATATGCTACTGTCATGACCAGATACATTCCTGCAGCAACAATGATTGCAAGGATTCCTGTATTAAAAAAGAGCTTCAAAATTAATGTCAGAAGAAGTAACAGTGGAATTTTAACATTGACTCCTGTTCTGAAAGAAACTATACTTTTGTGTAACCTTAATAATAGAATAATTCTGAGGAGATGATTAAATGAATGAAGAACAAAAAGTGGTTTCTTTTACTATAGAAGATTGCTATCATGTCTGTCGCCTTCTCTATCCTGACAGATCTGAAAAGAAAAAATTAAAACTTGCCCAGAGGCTGCACTGGAAATGGCAAAGGAGACCTCCTCTTGAATATCAAATCAACGAGGATTCACTGACCGTATCAGACAAGATTATACTGACTAAAAAGAACCTCCGGAAATGTGCCGTCAGTGGAGATTTTTATTTCTTTCAGGTCAAAGACCGGCTGTCACTTGTCCTTTTCAAACCAGCCACTGAAAAACACCGCCAGGCAATGGAAGACTTCCTGAGGATCAACGAAATCGAGACACTCCGGGAACTTCCGGCAGAAACATCTACTCTTCCGTGGAATGAAGTTTACAAAATGCGTGTCGGTTCTCTCTTAAAAAGAGACTTTAAAAAGAGACGGTTTTTTATAATCCATGCCCTTCTGATCCTTCTTCTGACATTTGGCTGCCTTATATGGAATGCTAAGGATTACGTTAATTATATTCTCGAAGATGCCGGACTTTCTTCCGCAATCTCCGAACGTATGATGGATACTGTATTTGACTCTCTTCCATCAGATGATATTGAAATTCTGGGGCAGATCCAGGATAAACTGCAAAATTCTCCTGCTGTAGATGCTCTTGCTGAAAAATATGCCCAGGCTATGATTCAGGGAATTGCAAGCGGCAAAGAATTTGATGAGATCCATGTTGATATCAGCAATGAACTGGTTCAGATTGCCTCCACTGCATTGACCGAAATAAAAAAGCAGATTCCGCTATCCGATGGCATGGAAAAGCTGATCACTGCTTCTCTTTTATCCGATTCAGCATCTGCCCAGTCGGCGATCAATACTTATGCAGAGGGAATTTATGATGGTTTCAGTAACCGCCTCGGAGGACTTGTCAACCTATACCGGATTCTGACCTCACAGTTTATGATCCTTTTTATTGCACTTCTGTATATCGGTATGGTCATTGCCTGCATAGCCACAACTCCCCTGACCGTTGTGAGATTCAGCTATCCCACAACTTTTGTACTATTTGGTATTCTCTATTACTTTTTAGTAAATGTCGTCGGAAATACGCTCGTTGCAAGGCTCAGCAACCGCTTTTTAGGCAGAACAGTATTCCTTGACCCGTCTATGGGATATGCAATGCTTATTGTTGCCATACTGGGAGCAGCCTTTCTCTTCCTCTGCCTGACTATCAGAATAAAAAGAGAAGAGAAAAAGCTGACTCAGCTCTGAGATAATACAGGTTTTTAAAAGAATACACTGAAAGTATATCACCTTTGCTACTACAAGCAATAGGATCAGTATAATTTTCATCTCTCCTCACCTCGCTTCTGTTTGTCTTGTAAATATTGTAGTTTGTTTATTTAATATTGTAAAGTACTTTTTGTTTATTCTGTAAACTTTATGTATTGACTTCATCTTTCAGTAGTGTTATCATCAATTCAAAGGTGGTGAGACTATGACACAGGGTGAAAGAGTGCGAATGATAAGAAAGCATCCTAATGTCAATCTTACGTTGGAAAAGTTTGGCGAAAAATTAGGAATCAAAAAATCTGCTCTTAGCTTAATTGAAAATGGAAAAAATAATTTAACTGAACAAATGGCTAAATCCATCTGCCGTGAGTTCCGAGTAAATTACTTTTGGCTCACCGAAGAAAAAGGAGAGCCTTTCATTGATATCCCTGATACTGCTTTGGATGATCTTGCCGATGATTACGATCTTGATAATATAGATAAAAAGATTATTCAGAAGTATCTGGAGCTGAGTGCTGATCAGCGTGACGTGATTAAAGCTTACCTGAGAAGTCTCTGCGAAGACGAAAAAAACGGGTGATTCACCCGTCTTTTCTGATGAAGTACTTATGTATGTATTGAAATCCGGAGATCCTGATTATCAGCCATCCTGCTCACAGGATGACCTCAGGAAAGAACTCGGATTTTAATTTTGACATAGGTGAATAAATTGTTTAATGACCATTTTTCCCACTTGGGCAAAATGGTGAACGCTACTCAGAAACTCGATTAGAAAGGACGTAATCATATGCCATTACCAAAATCAAACAACTATACAATTGAAGATATCTACTCTCTTCCTGATGGACAGCGTGCTGAGCTGATCGACGGACAGATCTATGATATGGCTCCACCGAGTCCCTTCCACCAGGAACTGGTAATGGAGCTTTCCGCAACTCTTCGCGATTACATCAAAAAGAATAGCGGATCGTGCAAAGTTTACCCTGCTCCATTTGCCGTTTTTCTTAATCAGGACGACCACAATTATGTAGAACCAGATATCTCCGTGATTTGTGATCCTAACCGGATTAATGAAAAAGGATGTAATGGTGCTCCTGATTTTATTATAGAGATCGTATCACCAAGCAGCCAACGCATGGATTACCTCACAAAATTGTTTAAATACCGTACAGCCGGTGTTCGTGAATACTGGATTGTGAATCCAATGAAGCAAACGATTCAGACCTACTTCTTTGGTGACGTAGAAGATTCCAATCAATATTCTTTTGATGATGAGATTTCTGTTGGGATCTACGATGATTTGAAGATCTGTATTGTAGATTTACTGAAATAAAAAAACGCCTCGGTTCTCTTTTTATAAATATTATATTATCGACAAGTCTCGGTATACAAATAATGTGATTTTCACCTGTTTTTACTGGTTTTCAAATTAAAATAAATCAATATTTTCACATAAAACAAAACACTTCTTCTCACTTCCAAGAACGAGATTGAAGCAAACACATTTGCTGCTGAACTTCTTATACCGGATGAATTGATTTTTGACAATCCTGGTATGACAGATAAGCAGATAGCAGGAATCATAGGTTGTGATTCAAAAATTATGGAGTTTAAAAAGATATAACCTCTTCGGAGATTATATAAATTGGTGGCATTTTAAGATACGGATTTAAGAAAAGGGGGAATACTTATGAAATGTCCAAAATGTGGAAAAGAAAGCAGTGGAAAATTTTGTCAACACTGCGGAGCAAAGCTTGACGATACATCAAGCCTAAACAAAAATCAATCGTATAATTACAACCCGACTGAGCAGCCTAAGAAAAAAAATAAAGGATGCTTAATAGCTGTGATAGTTGTAGCAGTGATTTTAGTGGTTTTCATGTTTTTGATTGCCATAGGTTTAAGTTTGAATGATTCAGATAAGCAATCAAGTTCTGAGCCTACAGAGAGTGCAAAGAAAGAATATGTCGAAAGCATAGAACCTGTTATCAGTAATCCTGATGCATACAAAGGTAAGTACGTAAAATTCTACGGAATCATATCGTCAGTAGATGAAGACGAAGATTCTTACGGATATCAGGTTTATACTGACGTTGATTATAACAATAGCGTATTAGTCGAAGTTCCAAAGGATGTTATGAGTAGTCCAATAAAGGATTCTCAAACTTTCGTTTCCATAGATGCGGAAATAGATGGTTCATATGATGGTCAGACAGTAATGGGAGTCGCCAATACATGGGCTTACTTGAAAGCAATTAGTTTTGAGGAAACAACATATGAAGAGTCATTCGGCAAAGCAAATACTACTTGGGAATTTTCCGACAAAATAATAGATCAGAACGGAATGTCCGTTTCTATTACGAAAGTTGAATTTGCAAGTGATGAAACCAGAGTGTACATTACAGCAACGAACAATTCAGCTGACAGCTTTAATTTATGGTCATCATCATGCAAAGTTATACAAAATGGAACACAGTACGAACAGTCTTTCTCAAATTACATGGCAGATTATCCGCAGATATCATCAGAAATTTTACCTGGTGCATCAAGCTCCGGAATTATTCTGTTTGATAAATTGGAACCATCAGCATTTCAATTTTATATTGATGGTTCAAGCAATAATTGGGAGATAGAATCACAGCCATATCAATTTGATTTAGTACAGTAAAAAAATAAAAAACCGCCCCTTCGCCAAAAGGGACGGCACTGGAAGCACACGCCAATGTGCTTATAGAATACCTCCGAAGAGATATCTTAAATGTGCTATATGCACTTCATCCAATAGACAGTGTATCATCTTCGGGCAGCTACCGCAAGCAGAACAAGCGTTCTTTGCTGGCTGTTATTTTTATACTATATTTTAGAAAGGAAGATGATATTATGGCATTGATTAAATGTCCTGAATGTGAATTGCAAGTATCAGATAAGGCTCTCTCGTGTCCTCACTGCGGATACCCTATGAAATCCTCGGCTGATGCACCAAAAGGACGAGGAAAGGCAAAACCGAAGCACAGACGGTTACCTAATGGGTTTGGAAGTATAACAGAATTGAAAAACCGGAATTTAAGAAACAGATTTTGGTGTAGAGCATGCGTCGGAAAAACACCATACGGAAAACCGATACTGAAACCGCTTAAGCCGGATGCTTATTTCAACACGTATAATGAAGCGTATGAAGCACTTGTTGAGTACAATAAAAATCCTTACGATCTGGATCTATCAATGACCGTAGAAGAATTGTACGATAAATGGACGGATGAATATTTCAAGAATACATCTGATGCTTATATAAGGACCATCACATCATCATGGCAGTACTGCTCTTCTATATACTCAATGCGTGCAAAGGATGTGAGGGCACGGCACATAAAAGGATGCATGGACGAGGGATTCAGAATTGAAACAAGAGGAAAGAAAAAAGGTGAAAAGATATACCCGACTGCCGGCACTAAGGCTCGGATGAAATCCATGTTTAATCTCATGTTTGATTTTGCATTGGAGTATGAAATAGTCGATATGAATTACGCAAGGACATTTGACGTATCTGACGATATCGTAAAAGAGAAAGAAGCTGCAAAGAGAAACCACATCATCTTTTCTGAGGAAGAATTACAAATATTATGGGATAATGTTGAAAAAGTGAAATTTGCAGACTGGATCATCATTCAGTGTTACATGGGATGGCGACCACAGGAACTCGCTACACTGCGATTAGAAGAAGTAAATCTTGATGAATGGTATATGTGTGCAGGAATGAAAACTGATGCAGGAAAACAAAGAATAGTGCCGATACACAGCAAGATTCAATCTCTTGTTAAAAAGAATTACGATTATGCAGTCGAAATCGGAAGTGAATATCTGTTGAACGATAAAGGACAGACTCACGCAGGATCATGGAAACTCACGTATGACAAATATGCCAATAGATTCAAAAAGGTAATTGATGAATTAAAATTAGATCCAGAACACAGGGCACATGATCCGAGAAAAACATTTATAACGAGATGCAAAAAAAACGGAAGTGGACGAATATGCATTGAAAGAAATGGTCGGACACAACATAAAGGATATCACAGAATCAACTTACACTGTAAGGGATATGGAATGGTTGAAAAAAGATTTGGAAAAAATGCAATAATAAAAGCGCACCAAGTATTAATTTACGAGGTGCACTTTTTTATTAATAGTTATTAGTGAACAAGTCTCGATGAACAAATAATGAACAAGTAATGAACAAGTACACTAGTTTTTATTAGGTTTTGTCAGTTCTCTGCAAGTCTAGAAACACGATAAATACTGGGTCTCTTAGAACTTACCAGCCTTAGCAGCTTCCTCAACAGCTACTGCAACGGCTACAGTCATACCAACCATCGGGTTGTTACCAATTGGTGTGGCATTTGTCATACTGTGCTTTATTATGCTTTCCTTTGTCTAATTCTAACAAAAATACATTCTATACACAAATGGTTCGTGCCATTTTATGTTGCATTATGCATATACGTGTTTTTTCATGATTTGCCCACGGTGGGCAAAATGTGGGCAACCGTAAACTTTTATGTTTCGTAAATATTTATACATGATTAACGTATATTATTCATCGGATAGAAAAATTATTTTCACATGATTTTACGAATTCTTCTAATGATTTTCTACTTACTTTCAAGCTACCAAGTTTAAAAGCTGGTAATAATCCATCATTAATTAACTCGTAAACTTTGTGAACGTTCACTTTTAAATATTGTGAAACTTCTTTAACTGTAAGTATCTCATCACAATTATTTATAATATTTGTATTTGTCAATATAACCACTCCATTTATTATTCTTTATTTTGTTGTAGATCCAAAACCACCATTACGAATTCCATCACAATTATCATCTTCTGTGATTCCATACTGAAGGAAAATTCCTTGTGCAAAACCATTACCCTCGAAAACTTCTAATTTTTTATTACCTTCATTAGTAAGCTTAATAAATATATGTCCCTCATTATCAGAGAAAGCGTAATCACTATCAATTATTCCAACTGAATTATCGAGCTTCATGCGATACTTAAATCCTAATCCGCTGCGTGGAAAACACATAAGAACCCAATCTTCATTCATCTCGCATCGAATTCCAGTAGGAATTTTAATCGTCTCACCAGGCGATAATGTGAATCCAATTGGTGAAAAGAAGTCATAACCTGCACTACCTTTTGTTGCTCTTTTCGGCATATCAATTCCATAATAAATCTGTTTAATTTTTGCTTCGTCTGGTGTGCCGATTGAAGGAAATGTATCTGTCCAATCTTTATAAAACTGCTCCCAACTTACTTTTTCAAATTTAGCAATTTTCTGCATTTTCGTTCTCCTCTTCTAAAATATTTTTTTCTACCATTTCTTCAAAGACTTTATTGAGTTTTTGTTTAATTTTGTCTAAAACTTTGTTCTCGTTGGTCTGGCTTGTATCATAATAAGCCGAGTAAATCATATCAGAATTATTATCTATTACATCATATCCAATATAATCATTTGTTCCTGTAACGAGAAAATTTACACTGATAACCGGGGTTCTCTTATATGCATACAATGGAATAGAAAGTTTGTAATTTAATCCATGTTTTACAAACCCATAATCTTGCAAAATTTTAGGCGTACATCTTTTATCAAGTCTTAATTGTTTCATATTTCACACTCTCCAATCAAGTTTATCAAATGTTTAAACTCTTTTTTAAATACTTAATATACTCGTTCCAGAATCCTTGTTGATGAATAAATTCTTTCCCTTTTAACATCTGTTTTCTCATTAATTTTGACATGTCGATTGATTTATACTGTCTCTTTTTAGCCATAATATTGTGTATAAAATCGCTCGTAATTTTTGAAAGCTTTAATTTGTCCTCTTTCGGAACAGAGTCGTTTATATCCTTATATTCTCTCAATTGGTCTGCATTTATTTCATATTCTCGTACTGGCAAATTCTTTGTGCTGAATGGCGAAATTCCTGCACCAGATGTTTTCGGTTTTAATAGTGGGATTACTTTTTCGAAATCTTTTTGAAAGAAATGAAAGATTACTTCTGAATCTGTGTCTACGATATACGGGAAGAAATCTCGTAACTGTTTTTTGTATAAATCGTTGTCGATGATGTTGTAAGTAATTCTTACAAGTTCCTTTCCATCGTCTCTAATTAATTTATTTTCAACGGCTTTTATGTTATTGGGGTTGATATTTTCATAATAAAATTGTTTTAAGATATTATGCCCTCTTTGCAAAGACGGAATATACGCCTCGTATTTTCCTCTTCCATACCAGAAGATTTTATTTCCGTAAAAACAGTCGATAAATACATCAATATCCTCTAGGTTCCCATTTAGTTTGCGTCCAAAATCATGGGTTGATTCACAAATTGGCACACGCAATCTGAAGCGTCCTTTGTATTCTAATAATTTATTTGCCAATGTTTATCTCTCCTAATCTTCTTCATAATAAGTTTCATTGCTTACTTTCTTACCATGAGCTTCTGCGTCTTTTACCTTCTTTAAACATTTTGTTCTATCCAGAAAAATCGTTTTATTAATATCGGTATAATTAAACAAATAACGATGTTTATCACGTTTTTCTGTGACAGCAAAGTATGTATTATAAAGCGTTGAAACTGTCATTTCAAGTACGTTGTAAGTGCCAACAGAAGGCAGAATTTGTGCGTAATACAGGTGTTGTTTTTGTTTTAGCTGAATGTTAGTTCGTACATTTTCTTCGTCCATTTTTGATTCTCCTTCTAAATAAGAGAACGCAATTTTATACGTTCTCTTTATTATTATTTGTTTAATTAAGATACAGAACTATTTTGTCCCGTTTTAGTGATTCCTGTACGTCAATTACACGCTGATTTTTACTCCCACGGAATTTCAAATTCATATCTTTTAATTCATGAATATATCTTCCGTCAACTAAAACATCAAGCATTTTAACAATTTCTTGGCGTAACTCAATTAGTCGATCTCGTTCGGGATTAAAATCACGTGTTACAATTGGGCAAAAAATTAGTTCCCAATTATACCCTGTATGCATCCAGAGCTTTTTGTCCGGATGCATTTTTTTTACGTCTTTTACAAGATCGTAAATTCCTTCAAGGTTTTTATCTGCTAGACATTCTCCACCAAGAAATGAGACTCTTGTAATATATGGCTTGTCCATTAATTCAAGAAATGTTTCTTTCGTTTCTTTGGTGAATTTCGTACCGCCATTAAAATCCCATGTATCTTGGTTGAAACAATTTTTACAATGAAAGTTACAGCCTTGTACGAAGAGGGCGACGCCTATGCCCTCCCCGTTACTGATGTCCATAGATCTAATCTGTGAATAATTCATTCAACTATTCTCCTTAATTATCTTCTGCATCAATGTCGTCCAAATGTTCAACACGATCATGAATGTCACCTAATCTTCCTTGATTCCATCCATTCCTTGCTGTGCCTTTGTAACCACAAGTTCTTCTAGTAATATCCATTGTTTTTACATCTCTGTTTCCGCAATTAGGACACTCCCAAATTAACTGCCCGTCTTCATCGATCAAATTAATTTCTTTATCCCAACCACACTCCTGACAGTAATCACTCTTTGTGTTTAACTCAGCATACATATTGTTGTTATAGATAAACTTAATAACTTCAATTACAGCATCTACGTTGTGTTCCATGTTCGGACACTCAATGTATGATATTGATCCACCTGGACTTAATCTCTGGAATTTTGCTTCAATTCTAAGTTTTTCAAATGCATCAATCTTCTCGAATACTGGAACATGATATGAATTTGTCACATAATTTCTATCTGTAATTCCTTCAATAATTCCAAATCTTTCTTTTAATTTCTTTGCAAATTTTTCTGTGGTTGCCTCTAATGGTGTTCCATACAAACTGTAATCAATGTTTTCTTCATCTCTCCACTGACTACATTTATCATTTAATGCTTGCATTACTTCTAATCCAAACTTTTCTCCGACTCCTTCATCAGAATGTGAATGACCTGTCATATATTTCACACACTCATAAAGTCCTGCATATCCAAGGGACAAAGTAGAATAACCACCGAATAATAATTTATCAATCGCTTCTCCTTTTCCTAATCTTGCATATGCTCCATTCTGCCATAAGATTGGCGCAACATCAGAAGATACGCCTCTTAATCTTTGATGTCTAATCTTTAATGCTTTATGACAAAGCTCTGTTCTTTCGTCAAAAATCTTCCAAAATTCTTCCATATCTCCACCTGACGATAATGCAATATCTGGAAGTGAAACAGTTACGACACCACAATTAAAACGTCCATAAAATTTAGGATTGTCGTTTTCATCATGCCATACTGTTAAAGCTGATCTACACATGTTTTTCATATATCACTATATGCACTGACTATATGTTCTCTCCGAGTCTGTTACTCTCATCATCGAGCCGACTGCTTGGAATTGGTGCTTATCTCCAATCCTACACTGCTACACTCATCACAGTTAGTCGATACACACTTCCTATAAAATAGGCTTGGCACGGTACTCATCTTAGGTCATCAAATTTCTTCTCGCTAAGATCTATCCGTTAGCAACTTATAAATAAGTCACACCCTTTAAGCAAGGTTCAATCGGTTTTACATGGGCTACATTTTACACTTACCCATAACAGGATAACAATTACCATCTTTCATTTCTTTCATAATTTTCTCAGAAATGTAATCCGGTGTAAGTCTCTTAATTGAGCATTTTGCTGCTAATTCAGTTAAGTAATAATACTTAGAACCAGGTTTAATATTGTCTTCTTGTAATACATAAATTACTTTAGGGAATGCAGGTGTAATATAAACACCCTCTTCATTCTTTACTCCAAGTAAACTCTGTTTTAATTCTTCTTCAATTAACATTGCTAAATCATCTTTTTCTCTCTGATTCTTAGCTTCATTTAAGTACATAAACAACGTAATAAATGGTGCTTGACCATTGGTAGTCATAAGTGTTGTGATTTGATATTGAATTGTTTGGATACCTTTTTCAATCTCTTTCTTAAGGCGTTCTTCTGCAATTTCATCAATAACATTTTCTAATTCTGTTCCATCAAGAACGGTATCTACAATATCAACTAACTCATGTTCTACTTCTTTTCTGATTTTCTGCCTTGAAACATCTACAAATGGTGCTAAGTGTGCTAATGAAATACTCTGTCCACCATACTGACTAGATGCAACTTGAGCAATAATCTGAGTTGCTACAGTACATGCAGTGGAGAAACTATGCGGTTTTTCAATAAGTGTCTCTGAAATAACTGTGCCATTCTGAAGCATGTCATCAAGATTGATTAGACAGCAGTTCGTCATAAACTGAATCAAATAATCCTTGTCATGCACATGAATAATACCATCTGCATCTGCCTGTACGATTTCAGGTGGAAGAATATATCTTCTAGCTGCGTCTGTACTAACAATTCCGGCAAGATAATCTCTCTGAGTTGTATTAAGTCTTGGATTCTTGTTTGAATTTTCATTTTTCCAGTAATCACTTGTTCCGCTTAAAAGTTCTGAAATCTCTGTGTCAACAGTATTCTCATTCTCTCTCTGGAATTCTCTTGTACTTCTATAACCCTCATAAGCTCTTGCCGTAAGTCTTTGTTTTTTGGTAATCAGCTTATCAAATACCATTGCTTCGATCTCAGAAATATCAATCTCTTCTCGATCCTTACACTCTTCTTCAATCTCATCAGCAATAGATTCTGCAATCTTTGGTTTAACAATTCCACTACCATTCTTCATAGCCTTTAAGATTGCTGTTGAAATTTTATTCTTATCAAAATTAACTTCAGAACAATCCCTTTTAATAACTTTTACCATTATTATTTACCCTCCTTTGTTTCTGTTTCTTTTAAATCTTCATCCAATTCGAATTCTTCCATGTCACTCCTCAGTTCATTCCATTCTCTTTCACGAGAATCATCATAATTAACATTACATAAGCATGTCATTATAACTCCAACAACTGCGCCAACTAAGAAACATAAAAAATTAGTCACTACCAATTTCGCACACCTCCTTAAAATCTTTCAATTAGACAAATCTGATTATTCAAATCGAGCCAATTCTTGCAGCGAATAAACTCAATATTTGTATTGTTCCAATCCATATATTCTCCATATAAGATTTTATATTTTGCACTACTTGTTTCGAGATTTCTGATAGAATCATCTACGAAAATAGAATTAGACATGTCAACATGAGATTTGTCATTATGTGTTTCCCAATCAACACCAATGAATTCAGCATTACAACTGTTATCAAAGATTTCTTTGAATAGTTTATTTTTTATCCATTCTTCTTTTAGTTTCAAATTATTAGCATACCCATGTGAGACAATAGTAATATCATACCTATGAGATAACGAACGGAGAACTTGTCCTGCACTTGGATACAACTTAAGTCTTTGAAAGAATCTTTCATCACCAAAATACCTGTCGATCTCTTCATATGTAGCAAGGTTACATTCTGTAAATTCCCAACTTGTTACATCTTTAGGATTAATAGCAACGAAACCTTCATGAGATGCGTAATCTTCATTATATAGAGACACAACTGCTGCAATTGTATCTACAATGGTATTATCAAAATCTAAGAATAATTTAGGTCTACTCATATTTCTCACCATCTTTCCAATATTTTTCAAGCAATTCTTTTATGTATGAATACCTGGACGTGAGAAAAACAAGTTCATTATTGTCGTTTTTGCATCCATCTTTTGACAATTGTAGAATTAACTTTTCAATATCCTTTGAATCTTTCTCAAGTTTTTCACGAATAGCTTTAGATTTCTTTGTTTCGGAATACTTTATTCGATTTGTTACTTTTTTCTTTTTCTCGTAGTAATCGACATACCTATCCAATATTCCTTGACATTTTGATGTTGGCATAGCTCTGCATTCTTCCCACGTCAAACAACATCGACATGGACAATTGAAAATTGTTATATTATACGCATTATATCTAAATGCCATCTTCTACGCTCCACTTCTTGACATAATCATAGAAATTGTCCTTTACTCTCTCACTGTCACATGTGATAGTCACATTTATAGGTTTAGAAAGATCAAGACTAAACAGACCAAGTGTGCTTTTAGCATCGATAATATATCTGCCCTGTTGCACTTCAATTGTTCCGTCAAAGAATCTTGCACCATTTCTAAATGCAACCAACTCTGTGGTATCATTTAATAGAATCCACATTTTTAATCACCCTTTCTTTACAATCCACAAATTTACATCCTCTTTAAATTTATTCTTCACAGACTCATCATCCGTATGAATAACAACTTTTGCATCTTTGCCAATAAGATTCATATTAGCTCCGAGCGATTTTGCATCAAAACACATGTGACCAAAGTAAATATCTATATCTTCATCGTACTTATCACACGTTGTTGTGAACAATGCCACGTCATTAACTGTTGCAAAATTAATATACATTTCTATATTCTCCTATCTTTTAATACAGCCAGAACTTGCTCTCTTTAACTTAAGTGCTGAACAATATTCGTATGGGTTATCATAATGTCTACACACTTTGCCAATGGAATCGATGATGTATTCCACACCATCTTCATCCACTGCAATTACAAAATTGTCACCTGAGTTATGCAAGTCTTTAGCTAATTGTGTTGTCGTTGGTATCAATTAACTACTCCTCCACTTACTTATTCTCTGTTATATAAGAAAGAATCTTCCGAACTACATCATCAAGATTGTCCTCTTCATTGTTATACACAATCTTATCTACTTCATTTTCAAGCCCTTTGAAGTCAATTAAGTCATGCTTAATGCGTCTTTCAGCTTCTTCTTTCTTATCTCCACGTTTTTTTAATCTGTTTCTGATTGTTTTTATGTTTGAATATACATAAATTGATTTGACCTTTTCAGGTTCTAAGATATTTTTGATTTTTGAAAATCCATCCGGATTTAAAATGATGATTCTATCTTCGTCTGTATCATAGCTATCTATTGATGATCCATAATACCAAACACCATCTACAGTATCATAAGACCTCCACTCTGCAAAGAATCCACTCTGAATCAATCCTTCAAATTCTTCTTTTGTTATAAAGTGGTAAGCCTCACCATTCTTTTCTTTCTTACGCATTGGTCTGCTTGTATAAGTTACAATACGTTTATAGCCAGATTTAATTAGCTTTGATACAATCGTATCTTTCCCACTGGCTGTACGTCCCAATAGTATATAAATCATGTTTTAACCCTCCTTACTGTGTTTCATGCTGTTGTCATAAGAATATTCTCCAAAATATTTTTCTTCTGCTTGCTTTCTTGCATTAACTGCATCATTAAAATCAGTAAAATATCCTATAATATGACGTATTTTATCTTTTTGTATTCTAGCAATCCAACAATTGTTTGTAGTATCCCATGATACACCGGTTACGCCAGATGTATTATTTGATTTTACATTGACATTCATTTGATTTTGACTTCTTGTAACTACACGTAGATTGTTTTTTCTATTATCTTTCGGATTGTGATTTATATGATCTATTTCATATCTATCTTTTTTGCTTTTATTCATAATCATATTGTGCAAAAAAATGTGTGCATTTTCAAAAACAGTATAAACATATCCATCTCCACTATTATTTTCGCTCCAACAATAATTTTCAATTTTTGCGTAATCTTCTAAATCAAAATAAAATTCTTTGTTTGTGTTGCGAGTCCAACCAATCCCGTATTTTCCAGATAAATCATATTTATTTTTTACTTTATATTTTTTCCCATTTTCTCTAGCCTTTTCTTTTTGATAGCAACCACAAGATGTTGTCAATCCGTTTTTCAAACTAGATCCTACAACTGAAACTGAATTACCACAATCACATAAACAATCCCATTTTGCAACACGTCTGCCATTGCAATTTATATAGTCTTCATCACTTCTCTTTTGTACAACTAACCTACCAAATCTTCGTCCTGTTAAATCTATTAATTTTTTATTTCTATTTTCTGCATTCAAGCACCCACATGATTTTATGTTTCCATGCAACACATGTCTTTTTTGCGCCTCCGTAGTGTTTCCACAATCACAAATGCATTTTAAATAATATATATTATTCTTTTTGAATTCGGAAACAACAGTTAAACGGTTAAATTTTTTTCCTATACAATTTATATATTTTCCTATTATTATCACCTCTTTAATTGTACTTATTACAACACCTTTAATTGTACGAAGGCTCTGTTTTATCTGATCTTACAATTTCGAAGACTGGAAACTGAACAGAAATTCCACCGTTCTTATTTTTCGTTTCACCCTTGAATTTAATCTGAACAATCTTTCTAACAATATCTTCCGGATGATTCCAATAATAATTACGCTGCTCGTCTGTAAATCCACTTCCAACACCAAGAGAATTCCCCTTATAATCACATGTGATAAGCCCCAGTGTTCCTTCATATTTACCCTGTCCTTCAGACACACCTGTACATAAAATATCCGCGTGTTTAAATGTTTTTACTTTCAGAATTCCATTGTTACGTTTATTCTTCCATTTGGTATTTTTGTTAAGCATTAGACCTTCCCAACCATCTTTATCAGCTTTATCAAGAAATGACCGAATAACTGTTTTATCTGTTCCTTTATATACAATTGGAACAACTTCGAGATTATCAGTGTTCATATTGCAGATTGCAACAGTTAAAGGATTCAAAAGCTTTTCTCTACGATCTTTATACTTGAGTTTGCTTTCACCATTTTCAAATTCTTCAATTGGAATACATTCATAGATTACAAATTTGATACAAGATTTGTCGGAGTCATCAGAATTAATAATTCCTGTTCCAATTTGGAAATTATCGTTATCAGAAAGATTATCTACATTTTTACGAATCAGCTCGCCATTATACATGTATTTTTCATGGTCTGGAAGCTTTTCAATATCTTCAATAATATGATTAAGTCCTGTAAATGGCTTGCCCTGTCTACTAACTAATCTACCTTTATAATAAGCACAGTTGTTACCGTTAAGCTTTTGAGACAGTGCGAACCACTCACCCGGTTTTGGTTCGTTCTTATCTGAAATAGGATAAGCCTGTTGTACGTCCCATGATGGAATTAGTCCAGGAATTACTTTGTTTACTACTTTTTTATCACAACCTAGCTTAAATTTCTTAGTAATTAACTGTTTAACAAAGTCCTGTAACTCATCTGACAAACCAAAGCACCATGATTTGCAGATAATTACATCATTGTCTCTACCAGAATTATTCTTTTTAACATATTCCATTAGTTCTTCGAACTCGCTGTTGATATCTTCATGTTTCCAATCGGATGATGTGACACGAATTTTATTCCACTTTTTATCACTAATTCCAGTTGTTACATCTGAATCTAATAAGAAAACTAAACACTTTTTAAATAATTCATTGTCTTTGTTAGCTTCAATAATAGATTTTTTCGCATTTAAACTGCTTGTGTTTTGAATATCTTTAAAAATTTTAATTACTTTATTCATAAATTACCTCATCGTTATAATCAAGGAACGAAGATACGTGTACTGTTGCACAATTTGTATTATTAAAAATCATATCAAGCGTTTCTACTGTATCCTCTACCATTGCAATCTTTTCTTCTGGAACATCAAGAGCAACTGAAAAACTTCTAAGGATATCAAGCTTTTCAGTTTTAGAAGCAACTAGAAAAATATGGTTAGATGGAATACCATATCCATCTTGGCAGAATTTAATTTTGGATGCGTACTCTTCTGTCGATGCTTTAGAGCAAACATATACATTATCTATTCCTTTTCTTTCAATAAAATTTTGGAATAATTTAATTGGAGATACTGTAGAATACATATCTTCTCCTGCTGTCATTTTTCTATCCCATTCTTCGTCATCAATACAATGTTTATTAACACCAAATTCATACGGTGCTAATACTCCGTCTACATCAAAAAAAATCACTGTGTCTGGTTGTAATAAATAACCCATTAATGTATTCATTCCTTATTCTCCTTCTTCAACTCCACAAAATTCTTTAAACAGTTCCATAAATTCTTTTTCTTCTGGAAAGAAAATATCACGTTTCTTTGTGTTGCTACACCAAACAATGAAGTTATACATAAGCTGACCAAATCTCATATCAGGATATTTATCACTCCAAATGATTGCTAGTTCTCTGCAAAATGGGTATGTTCTATTCGGATCTCTCATTAGTTTTCATCCTTTCTTGGTTTTCTTCCACATGTCTTCTTTTCTGTACAGAATCCAGTTTTCTCACATTTTGGTTTGCATCTCATATCTATCAATGTCTTCCATTCTTCTGAATATTCTCTTAATGCATTAAGATAATCTTTCATTAACTGATTTCTATATTCCCAATATGCTCTTGTGCAAGTTCTCTGATTTGACATATCAACAACGTTTCTAAAATTACGTTTGTCTACCATTTTACTTTCGTATGCTAAAGGCAATGCCATCGTTGCATCTTCGACCGGAATATTATATACGTAAACAAATCTTCTAATCATATCATTAATATCACTCATCATTAATGACCATTCTGTTAAAGCGTCGTCATTATCCGCAATTGTAGGTGGAGTTACATATTTAAAACCACCATTTTTCGAATAGTCAATATATCTTGTTGATTCCTGTAGTCTTGTTGGCAAACACCCTATATGTGTATACCATTCTCGTAGAACTTTTGCAGAATATCCATCAATAATTGCATATACATCTGGAAATTCCCATGTTCTTCCATGCTCACTTTCAATGCAATCTAAACCACGTTTGTAATTTTTTTCATTGTCTGATGTATTTGCTCCCCAACATACACCTGCATATCTTCCAATCATTGTGATAGGATATTTTGTTGTGTCTTTTGTGATTATTACTGTTCCCATTTTATTCTCCTCCAATAATTGCTGGTTTTAATTTTGGCTTTACAGTATTTGCTTTGCTAATTAGACTTTTAAGTTCTTCTGCAAATTCATATGAACAACTTGTGATAAAATGCTCCTGTACTTTTGCTATATCACTTGTTGCAACTTCTGTATGAATCTTTGCGTCGATCACATATGTACCTCTTTCATATTTGATGTCTACCATTCTTCTTTTCCTCCAATGTTATAGGATAAATTATTTCCTCTATTGAATATTCTCTAATGTCTTTTACTTTTTTCATCGTTACTCCAATCAATGTTGTAAATACATTTATCAATGTGTGTTACAACAAATTTAGCGTTCTCGAAATGTTTTACTACTTTTTCACTGTCAATAGTCAGTTCTACAGAAGTTTTGTTTTGTTTAGCAGCCTGTCTGATTTCTTTTTCAATAAAGTCAATATCTCCAGAATAATCATCAGATATCTTTCTAGCCTCATCTGCTGTAAATTTTTTTCTTTTCCAAGCAATCTCTTTTGGGTCGCATAGAATCAAGTCAAAAGTAAAAAGAATTGAGACAATAGAACAAGCAATGATTGTTAAAATATTTAATTCTGTCATATATTCCCTCCTAATGAAAATGCTATCTTTCGAGATATATAGATAATATTGTGTATTGTAATAATTTTAATACAATATATAGTGTATAGATATATTATCATATACCATATGCTGTGTTAAAATATAGATGAAACTTAAATTTCATTTACTCATTTCATTACGTTTTTCAGCAATGTAACCCTTGTTAATAACCCTACACCGCCAGGAACAGGAGTTACGTAGCACAGTTCACCGAAAAAGCCATCAACATCTTCTTTGTCAACATCTCCGCACAGCTTTCCATCTTCATCTCTATTAATCCCTACATCTATAATAATAGTTTCACCACAAAACCATTTATAATCAAATTTCTTAGGCTTCCCAATAGCAGAGATAACAATATCTGATATTTCCATAAATTTTTCCATATCACTTTTTAGTGTTTTGCTATTACAGTTGATAACTGTTGCACCCTTATCAATCAACATGTTTACAAGTGGCTTTCCAACTATCTCACTTCTTCCCAATACAGTTACTAACTTACCTCTTAAATCAATATCATTAGCTTCGAGCCAATCAATAATTCCCTGCGGAGTGCATGGATTGTAAAGCGAATCCTTTCTGAAACCATCAACATCTTTTTCAGGACTAATGAATTGCTGTAATGTTTTTACATTGTATTTGTCTGGAATAGGAAGATGGATGATGATTCCATCAACTTCCTTTGATTTATCAAGTTCTTTAATGATTTTGCACAAGTCTGATTCATCAAGATTTTCATAATCTGTAATATGTACGTGATTGAACTTGATCCCAACATACTCACAATCTTTTCTTTTACCATTTATGTAAGAATTACTCGCTGCGTCATTCCCAATCTGAATTACTGTAAGGCAACGCTGTCTTGGTGATTTTTCGCATAACTCTTTTAGTTCTTCCTTTAGATTAGCTGCATATTCTTTACATGAAATAAATTCTGTCATTTTTTATTCTCCATCTTCGATAAACTCAGTTCGCTCATATCTATTCCAACTGTGCGCTCCTCCGCAATATTTCTGACACCATTTATCTGAATCACATACATGGTCGCATCTATTGCAATTTGGTTCTTCATCATCAACTGTGTATATTTTTACGTCACTCATCTATTCTTACATTCCTCTTTCCATACTTCACAAAATGTTTCAAATGTTTTGTCATCTAATTGTATTCTTTTTACTTTATTACATTTAGAACATTTCAAACATACTTCTTTATCTCTATACCATAGATAATTAATAGAATATGAATGGTTACATAAACATTTAATTTTACATTCTCTATCTCGCCAATTAATGAACCTGATTCTCATATCTTCATATTCTTTCATAAATTCGATAAATAGTTCTATAGCTCCTACAGTTGAAAGTATAATAATTAGTAAATCTAACATTATTTTGGTATTTTTATCACCTCGCTTGAAATCGACCTTTCATCCGAAAATCACGTTCAAAAAATCTCAATTTTTAAGGGAAATTTTGGGCATGGTTTTTGACTTTTTACATTTGAGCCAATAAACTTCTTACAGGTTCTCTAGTAATATTCTCTTTTGCCCATCTAATATATCCAGGAGCAATATCCTGAATTTCCGGCAATGTCATGCCAGCATGTTTACCAAAAGTTAATTTGTATTCATTAATATCTGGAAGATCTTCTTTTGTAACTTCAATACCGCCAAGCGCATCATATACTTCATCGGAATATGTCATATCAATATTTGATCTGCTTGATAAGTAATCACACAGATGAACCAAAAACTGCTCATCGTTTTCTGGTTTAGGTAATATAGCACTGCTTCGTTTATTCGAAATCCACTGTCCAGAATGGCTTTCACATAATCTTGCAATATATTCTTTTGTCTCTTTGTCAATATCGTGTTCAACGACTGTATCTCTGATCCATTTACCAGCAAGCAACGGATGATCATGCACTGTATACTGAGATCCATTTGTCCCACACTTAATAGCATCGTGAAAAATTGGTGTACATCTTAGACAATCTCTCTGTCTTTCATTAGTCTTTTCTTTTACATATTCCAAGTCAAGAATATAATTCATTACTCCTCCAAACATTAACATATGTAAAATCTGACCATGAGGTTGACACTGTGTTGCGTTATGATATTTAAGTGATGTACTACTTGGAATCATGAAGATATAATCTGGAATATCATTAATCATATCTTCGCAATAACTTTTAATCTCTTCTGTTTCAAACTTTGTTAGAAGTTCCTCGAAAACTTTTACTTTATTCATTTATTCTCCTTATTGTTCGTCTTTTAATACCTATAATTGGTTGAGTAATTCCAGCCAATTCTAATTGTCGTATCGATTTTAAATGCTATTATGGTTTCTACTTATGAATCATCTATCTAATTCTTAAACTTTCTTTTTGTGGTTCTAAATGACACCATTCACAATTAATAGATCCATCTTGTCCTTCTAAACCATTCTCTTTTAAATATTCTCTAAGCTTGTCACCATTAATTGCATCTGGCTGCTTAATTCTATATTCTTCTGGAATATTCTCTACATCTACATCGATTGTTAGTTTTCTTTTTCCACCATTCTTCTGAATATTGAAAGAAAATAAGTCGGTTGTAAACTTTCTTTTTCCTGTCAATCTCATACAATTTTCAAGATTCTGTTTAAGCCATTTGATTCTATTTTTATATGTATTCTTTCTAGCAGTAAGTCTCTCATTTTCTTTTTCGATACCTTCAATGTCTGCTTCTAATGATTTGATGATTTTTGCATATCCATCCGCTTTAACTTCAATTTCATATTCAACACCTTCAAGTGTATCCAGGATTGTTTGCTCATCAACTTCTTCATCTTCTAACATATCCAATAACTTAAGAAACTCTTCGGTTAAATCATAAATGTTCGCCATATATACTATTCTCCTTAACTTTTAATCTATATTTATTTTCTATCAATAAATCTTTTAAAAACGTCTGTTTTGTTTTTACTTCTTTTGTCTGAATTGCTTTCATAATCGCATAATTGTTTCCAACCAAAATGCAATATTTCTTTGCTCTTGTAATAGCTGTATATAACAATTCAGAATTATTCATAATGTAACTTCCGGTATCCATTCCTACAATTGTTGATGTAAATCCAGATCCTTGCATCTTATGAACTGTACATGCGTATGCTAATTCAAGATTTTTCGAGTCCTTTTTATTAAAAACAACTTCTCCAATTCCAACAAAGTCAATTGTGCAATAACCATTATCAGCAATATCTTTTACTATGCCAATATTCCCATTAAATATTGGAGTTGTATCACCATCTACATTGACACATTTGTAATTGTTCTTAGTATTTAATACTTTGTCTCCAACTCTGATCATATATTTCTTAGCTTCATCATTTTTCTTTTCTAAGAAAATTTCAATCTCATTACCTTTATTAAATCTAGGGTTATATAAATCTTGAATTTTTGTGTTAAGATTATAACAAGAAAGTTCTCCTTTTAATCGCATAGGAACACACACTTGAATTTCCATTATATCGTTGAATTTTTCCATTTCAGACTGGAAATGTCTAATGATGCAATCGGATAATGATTCTTTAGAACTTGAAATATCTAACTCCATATCCTTTAATTCACCAAGGATGACATTTCCTTCAAAATTGTTTTCGAAAATTGGTTCCTGATTTGAAACTTTTATAGATGTAGGAATGATTCCACTCATTAAAGCTTGTCTATGAGGTTTTGTTAATTTAACAACTGGAAGTACACCACTATCAAGTATGTCTGCAAATACTTGACAATTTCCAATTGGGGTTAGCTGCTGCACATCCCCCATGATTATTACTTTTGCTCCTGTTGGAATAGCTTCCAATAAAGATAAAAATAATGTACCATTTATCATAGTTGCTTCGTCTATAAGAACGATATCTACTGCTAATTTATTATCCTTGTTAAACATAAATTCACCATTCTGATAACCCAAAGCTCTATGAATTGTTGATGCTGGTAATCCTGTTGCTTCTGTAATTCTTACACTTGCTTTTCCAGATAAAGCACAAGCCAAAATATTGTAATTATTATATAAAGAACAAATACCATTTGCTGTGCTTGTCTTTCCTGCACCTGCCAGTCCAGTTAAAGCCATAACGTGATTATCAAGACTTAACTTTATTGCAGCTAATTGTTCCTCCGTAAATTCAAATCCTTGATGTTCTTCAACACCTTTGACGATAGATTCCCAATTTCCAATATTGAAAGATTTTGGAATATAATCATCTGTATTAGTTATTTGATCAGAATCTTTTTCTATAACTTCTATTTTTCCAATTTGAAGTCTTATTAATTCTTTCATCAAATTAGTTTCCAAATTGTAAAATTTATGTAATGCAATTTTAGATCCATTGTCTAATACAATTATGTCTTCGTTATCGATCATTTGTTTTGCTGTAGCGTTTACGATTTCTTCTGGAACAAAACCTAATGTATCATATAAAGCACCCATCAATTCCTGATAATTAAGATAACTTTTACCAGCTTCCCCTTGTTCGTTTAAATGATGTAATAAAAATCCTTTAATCCTTCTAACATCATATTGTGTAACTCCAACTTTACAAGCGACTTCATCAGCTTTTTTAAATCCTACTCCATCTACACGAACAAGATCATATGGATTATTTCTAACAATGTCTATAACTGTATCTGGAGAATTATAAAAATCTACAAGCTTTTTTATAAATGTATGAGTTAATCCCAATTTACCAAGTTCCATATAGATAGAACTATAATCTTTAGAATCTTCATACTCATCAATCATTTTTAATGCAACTTGATTTCCAATTCCTTTTATTTTCATCAAAGACTTCATATCTTTATTCTCTAAAAGCTGGATTACATCGTCATATTCATCAAATAATTTTTCTACAAGATTTTCATTTAAAATATTTTTTAAGAATTCTTTCTGTTTATCTTTATTAGAAATATCAATACATTTACTTATGTATACAATCTCATATGTATCTCCATATTGATCGTGTGATTCAGCTAATTTACAAAACACTTTATATGTAGTCCCATATTCTAACTTACAGCATATTCCTTTAATTTTTATGGAATATAAATCATCTATTTTATTTTCAATCCATTTTGTTATCTCTGCACTAAATATCGCGAACTCTCCAGAATCAACTTTTTTAGAATACTTTGGATAGAAAATCCTATCCAAAGTACATTCAAATTTTAAAATTCTTTCTTCTTCCACTCTTACACCTCTTGATCAGTTAGAAGAGAATTTCCTTTTCCATATTGTCTGTAAATCAAATCATATTGAGTAATAACGTCATATTCTTTGTCTATATCAGCAACTACAATGTTTTTTCCATCATCGTCTTTACCTATTATTTTCATACCAAACTCTTTTTCAGAACTTTTCACATCGATGATATCTCCATCTTGTAATGGTAATATTTTGAAAATTTCTTTTCTTATTTTCCTGTACTGTATTTCTCCGGTTCCCATGTTATATAGAATTAGATTCGGAGCAATGATATTTCTTGTATTCAAAACAAAATATCGTTCAACAAGCGTTGGATCTTTGTATCTCACTATACCAAATTTTTCGACTTGCATTTTCATAATCTCATAAGGATCAATGTGTTCGTTTGGAATCATATTGAATATTTCTAACAGAGCTTTCTTAGAATCAAAATTGTTATAAGATTTTCCTGTTTTGGATAATTCCGAATTTGATATGATAATAGATTTTATATTTTCATTTGGAAATTTTTTATTTAATGTATTTACTGTTATTTTGTTTTTTCCATACAAGGAAATGAAATAATCTCTAAATAACAATAGTTTCTTTGTTTTTCCATAATTTGAACAACAATCAGCAATTAGATATTGTTCTAAAACTTTCTTCGTTATTTTATTCTCTGAACATTTTTCTAAGAAATCATAAAATGTGTTACTCTCACACATACATTTGTATAATATATTTGGAGTTTCATTTACTTTTTCAACATCCTTTGTCAAAAACATTTCTATTCTTTTCTTAGCTTCATTTATGTAATATTCTTTATCTAAATGTTCTGGAATACTTTTGTCATGAATGTCTTCATTGTCTATGAATAAATGCTTTGGAGTATTCGCAAACTGTTCATATGATTTTACTCCTTTTTCTACCTTCAATTTATAAATCGATCCATCAGAAATTCTTTTACTTGCAAATACTCGATGAACCTTTCCTTTTAATAATTCTCCATCAATTGAAGTGACTTTTGCGTCTTTTGCAGTTTTTGTAATTAAACCTGTTCCATACCAGATTTCTTTGTATTTTGCTGATAACTTTATTACCTTCTGGAATTTTATGTAATCGTTACATTCATTGATTGTTTGTTCCACTGGAATTCCAAATGCAAGATAATTTCTTACAGCATCATTAAGAATCGGTAAGTCATTATCGATCGGTTTATTATATTTAACCATTGCTCCCTTACATTCAAGCTTTCCATTTTTCATAACAGCAATATAGTTATTTACATCTTTCTGAATCAGTTTTGTATACTCATCAATTTCAAATTCCATCTTGAGACGTTTTCCAACTTCATTTGTGATATCGATTACTTTGTTCTTCGTCTCTTCGTTTTCACAAATAACAAAGATACCATCAGTATTCGTTTGTAATAATCTACAATATGGTTCGAGCTTATCAATAAGATCAAGAATGAACATTTGTCCAAATATACACGTTAGATTTGCCATTAATGGATCATAAGATGGGTTATTACGATCTTTCCCGGCTCCATATACACCGTTTATCATAGGTTTTAGAGCTTTATTTTTAGGATTTCCTTCAGCCTTAAGTTTTAATCTAAAATCTCTCATCTGTCTAAAGTCATCTGGATTTTTAAATTTTCTACTCAATAATCCATATTCAATATCTGTAGTTGGATACATAGAAGCAACATCGGCATGAAGTATAATACCTTCAAATACAGCTTGTTTATCATCTGCTCCATGACATCCTCCCCAGGCAAACACATGAGGAATCCCAGCAACGGTGCAGCACAACTGATTATTATGCTGATCGTCATCTGAATGTAGATGCTCTTTATATCTCCAGTTTTTTGGATTTAAATACCACTCAGGAATAAATTTATATTTATCAGATAATTGAATTGTTTCCGGAAGACGAATGTCGAATTCATCATCAAGAGTGTGTTGGCTTACAGCATTTAAGATTTTAGGCGATACTGCTAATTGAACTTTTGTTTTTGTGAAATATGACATGTCTAATCCATATAGTTCAATGATATCTAATTGACCTTCAAAATCATCCCAACAATAATCAAGAACTCTTAAAACCTCAATTACATCATGTCGATTGTAATATAATGTTTGTTGAATTTCTTTCTCCGTTAAAGGTCTGTCGATATCGAAATCTACTTCTGTTTCTCTAATATCATCACCCATAAACGCTTCTAACTGTTTCAATGATTTATCTTTTAAAATTGCATCGTAATCATTTAATGGATATTTTTTTGCATTTTTAACGACTTGAAATGGTTTTTTACCCTCTTTAATAAGTTTGTCATTTACAAATCCTACATTCATGTTATCGAGAATACCCTTAAGTATTCCTGTATCATATTGTCTACCATTGTAAGAAATAAAAATATCATCTTTATGCTTATTGTAAAAATCAATTAACTTTTGTCTATCATTTACAATAACGACTTCATTTTCTCTATCTTCATGGTTGATAAATGTAACACAAAACCAATTGATTTTTGAGTACACTTCGAAATCATAGCCATAAATCTTGCTTTTATCTATTATTTAAACCACCGCCTTATCCAAAAAATCCTTGTATTTTATCACTTTTTCTAAACATCCAATCTTCTACTAATACTTGAGCTGCTTTTCCGGATTTGTAATCAATTGAAAATCTTCCAACGATATCAAATTCAAAATTATCCCCAATAGAAATTATTTCTTTATATAGTGATGCCAATGAACTTCCACGAGTTTGTTTTACAAATTTAATATTGTGATATGTAAATTCAATTTTGTTTTGCTTTGCTCCAAGAAGATATAGATTGTATTTGTTACATGGAATGTTTTTAATTAAAAATAGTGGAGAGGAAACTGTATTTCCCCACACATAATCATATTTTGCTACGTTTTTGATTATTTGATCATGAATCTGATTTGAATCATAGACATTATAGACATGATATGTAGGTTCATCTATTTTTTCCATAGTAGAAAGCAGTGAAAATAATTTATTTGTATTATCAAATGTTATTTCACATCCAAATGCTCCTGGATGACCTTCCACTTTAGTAAATAAACCTGTTTCCGTACACCACTGATTAAAGTTCAAGATTTCACATTTATCACTTCCTCGTCCACTTCCTTTACAAATATTTCCTTTTCTTCTCATAAGTAAACATGGTCTTTGGTATTGATCTGCTAATCTATTTGCAATCAATCCTGTGGAATTACCATCCACATTGTCTTTTGCATTACAAACTAAAATTGGTAATTTATCTAAACCGAATTTACTTATCTCTTCTGACAAAACAGTAGCACTTTCTTCTGTTAGCTTTTTTTGTTTCCTGTTAGAGGACTGACAAGCTTTTAATGTATATTCTTGAATTGTCATATTGACTATTCCTTTTCCTCGAACTTTTCTGTCGAGCATTTTATCTGAATTACACAAAGCTTCAAACATATAACACTTATCTTCATATTCTCCAAGACGAATCATGGAATTCATGAGTGGACACACATAAAAGCCAATTCCATTTATTGTGACACTGTTATTCATCGAATACATTTGTACTTCAGTCAGAACAGAAATCAATTTATTTTTATTCGTTTTATTGCGAATCTGTTCCAAGCCTTTTAAAACATAATATCTTGTTTGCAAATCAATAACATCTGCTCTATCACCAATCATCCCCAATGCCACAAGATCTAAATAATCATCTGCATAATTCAGATCATAATATTCATCTAGTACTTGAGTGAACTTATAAACTATCCCTACGCCTGTCATAGCTTTATCTGTAATCTTTGATGAATATTGATTGTTTACAACAACAGCCGGATTCTCTGGTATTGTTTTATCCTTATTCCTGATATTATGATGATCTAATATGATCACATCTTTTCCAATATCTATAAGTTTTTTACATTCGTTTACATCTCCAGATCCTGCATCTGGAATGATAACTAATTTAGAATCATCTTCACATACTGAATCTATGAACTCTGATAATCCATGTATTTTTCCTTTATGAATTAAACATCTAATCTCGATATCAGGATTAATTCTTTTGGTATATTGATAAATCAATGATGCAGATGTATATCCATCTACATCACAGTCCACTATTAAATCAATGCAATCTGAAGTTCCTACGTGTTTCGTATATATATCCCTTGCTTTTGTTATATTCTCTAAAAGATATTTATTTTCTGTATTTTTTAATGTTGGATTTAAAAAGGAACTGATATCTTGAATACCTTTTAATTTCAAGATATCTTCTAATTCATTTCCAAATCTCACATGACCAAGTACATCATATTTAAAACTCATTTTATACTCTTCCTTTTATTGATTTGTTCCTACATATATCTTATTATCCATCAATTGAAGTAAAGTTTCTTTTCCACGATCTGTCGGACTGTCTTTATATTCAAGTAAATTGTTCGTATCCCACAGCACTGTAACAATTACAAATGGACTTAGTTTATCTATGATTTTTTTCTTGATATGTTGCGCCCATTTTTTACATTCATCCGAATTAAGATCCTCATATTGCTTGTCCAATGCAACAATTACTTCTCTCACACCTAACATCAAAATCATTCCTTTTTGATAATCAGTCAAATTGTTTCCGCATAATGCAACTGTAAAATTATCTTCTCCAAACATTGTATCTGTTTGAAAAACTGATTTTTCTGCTTCCACAAGCATGATTTTTCTTTTCTTTTGAATGGTTTTCATATTATGATTAAGTCCGAATAAATTCATTCCTAATGAATGATTGTAAAATTTATTACCTATTTTAAATGGAGCATATTTACCAAACAATTCAATATCTTCTTCCAATAAAGCTCTCGCTCTTACTCCAATCAAGTCATTATTTATATCGAAATGCGGAATTATGATTTTCTGCTGCCATGTAGAATATAGTATGTTATATTTTTTCATTGTGGAGATTGAAATTCCTTCATTTATCCAATCTTCTGGATATAACTCCTGAAAGATATTAAGAATCTTTTTATCATATGGGACTAAAGATTTTTCAATATCTTTTTTCTTACTCTTTTTATAACCTCTTATGAATTCCCAATCAGATATTTGTTCTTGCTTTCCAAATCCATATTCACAGTTATCAATGTTTAGTTTTATGTAAATCCAATTTATTGCTTTTTGAAATTCTTCTCGTTCATAATCTTTATAACCCATGACAACTCCGATGATATCAAGTTGTCCACATTCAGTATAACAATGAAACGATTTTGAATCCTTGTAGTAATATAGTTTGGCTTTAGTTCCATGATGACATATTGTATCTGTGATCCATATATCATCATCTTCATAGTAGAAGGTCGCTCCCATTTCTACGAGTAACCTTCTAACATCTTCTTCTTTTAATTTATCTTTTAATTCCTGGGCGGTCATTGTCTGCCTCCCTTATCTAGATTTTGATAATTCTGTTGCCAAATCATAACCAGAAACATCAATATCTGTTTCAATGATTCCAACATCTCCAACATCATCCAATTTAAAATCAATTACTGTCTGTTCTATATCTGGAATTAATTCGTAATTATAATCGGTGACAAAACAATCCACTTCTCTCATTGTTCCCATATTCAATTTTGTCCAAATAATAATGGATTTCCACTTACCTCCACGATTTTTGAAAACATAATAAGACATATTAGGAACTAATTTTCCAAAACTTCCATCACTTTCAAGTATTGGTTTCAGTTTTTTCAAATCTTTATGTGTTACTGGTAATGCTAAAATACCACCGTCAGCCTTTTCAATAATAGCTTTCGATCCTTTTAACGCACCTGCATCTTTATTGTTATCTTCCTTATAATTATCATTAAGCTGCGTTGCTGAACCTAAGTATATGTCAAATTTATTACATACTAATTTCAAAGCTGCGCTAAACAAGAATAAAATCTGATCAGTTCTTAATCTTGTGTGAGTTTTATTATAATAATATTCATATAACGAAGGGGAATCATTGATATAGTCGAAGAAACATGCGACTATTCCATAATTTAAAATGTATTTTTCAATTGTTTCAGAAATGAGTTCAATTGTAAAATCTGGCATATATTCAACATAATATTCATATGTCTTAATATATTTTGCGGATTCTTCTAGAATTTTTTCTTCTTCTGTAGTAATATCTTCCCAAGTTTCAATTCTATCCTGTTCTATTCCACTCACATGAGCAAGAATAATATCTTGAATTTCTTCTTTTTCTAGCTCTGTAGAAATAAATAGAACTGGTTGACTGTCTCCTGTAGAAATCCATTCCTTTTTAGTCCAATCGTAAATTCTATCAGATACCATGTTACATCCATCTGCCAAAGAATTTCTACTCTTTCCTCCACCAGAAACCGAACTTCTAAGTATGTATTTCTTTCTACGCATTCCTCTATACACAGTTGTTAAATATCCGGATTGAAATGGATAACCATATACATTTTGTTGTTCTTTGTGTTCTTTTAATCTATCAGAAATATTATCTCCAACTAGAAATGAATAATTATCACCAAATGTGTTTTTCCACATAGATTTAAAATCTACAAATTTATTATTCAATTCATTTAATACATCAACACTTGTCAACGTATTAAATCTTTCTATTTTTTCATCGTCATTTTCATCATAAATGAACGAGATATCCATTTTCAGAAATTCTTCGGCATTTCTAACAATTGAATATTTTCTTACATCATCATAATATTTTCCAATATTCACTGTTTTATCTGTAGCCATTTCGATGGCTGATTCTATATAATCCCATCCATCGTTATTTTTCCACAAAGAAACAGCTACATCTAACTGAGAAATTTCATTTTCTATATCAATTGGAGTGATTTTTTCAACATTTCCTTTTTTAGCAATATTAAAAATTGCACCCCAAATCATTCTATGAAAATTTTCTGGATAATCGTGCTCATTTGTTGAATATTTTTCATTAAGTACAAATCTAGGATTTATACAATAACATCCTAATAATAAGAAAATTGCTTTTTTATCTACTTGTTGATAAAAATTAATTTGAATCACCGCCTTCTAACAAATCACCAAGATTTATCAAAGACCTGGAATTTTTGTTAACGTTCACAGAAGAACGTTTTACTACTTTTTTCTTCACTTCGACATCTGACAATTTATTTACTTGCTCTGTTAATTTTTCCTGCTGAGAATAATAATCCTTTGCTTCATTGTAATAATTTTTTATCAAAGCTACTCCGTATTTTTCAATCAAAGATTTATTTAATACTTCTTTGCAATACCAAAGTGTATACGTCATTGCAGCATATGAATATCCATAATCATTTTTAAAATCTTTGATTTGTTTTAACATAAAACCAGATGGTTTTTCCATTCCATAATTATTACAAATGAATTCGATTAATTGTTTGTATTCTGTAGATTCTCTTTCAATTTTCTTAAAACATTCTTCGCAATATGTTTTTGAAGCATGTGTGTATTTCTCCTCTGGTTGTAATTTCTTTCCACAACCTTTACATGTTGATAATCTAGCCATATACACCTACTTTACAAATTTGGAAGGATAAAACCCTCCAATTATTGTTTACGCTTTGATTCCGTATTTTTCCACAAGTTCTTCTAATTCCATCACAATTACCTTAGTAAGATCAAGCTGTGTATCTCTAAGTGTATCAAACATTTTTACATTTCCATTATCATCAAGACCGAGATTTTTCTGAAGAACAGCAGTTGCTTCATCCAGATGTCCATTTGACGCAAGAATACCACCAAGTTTTACACCTCTTGCTTTAATAGACTCAAAATCTTCCACAGGTGCAGTTTTATCAATTGTCTTTTCATTTGTTGTGAAATTCCCACCTAAATCTTCAACAGCTTTTGTCCATACTGCTTTAAGATCATTTACATTAATCTTGTCTGGTAAACCAAATGTATCTTTCAGATCTGGATATTTATCATTCTTTTTAAATGTAATATATCTCTCGCCTTTTTCAGCATACATATAACCAACAAGATATGCAGCTTCTCTACAATAGGAAAATGTATTCTTGTTAAGTTTTAATGAATCGCTTTCCTTCTTTGTATCAAAATCTTTACTGTGAGAAGACTGTGCAATAAAATGTACAGTATATCCAAGACTCTGGAGTGATCCAATATTTCTTAATGCACTCTTAAATCTCATTGTTCCTTCTCCAAAAGCTCCAACGTCTTTAAGAATTTCCGCATCTCTGTTATCCAATACATACTTTTCACAGAACTCTTCATATTTATCAAGAGTATCAATTATGATACATGAAAATTTATTCTTTAGTGTTGGATTTTTTAACTGACCAAGAACAGATTTAAAATCAGACATTGTATTGATTTTAATAGCCATGATTCCTGGAATATTCTGGTATCTATCCTCAAACTCTAAAAACAGAGGTTCTTTGTCCGGAGTAAGTTCTTTCAAAAACTTCATCAAAGTTGTTGTTTTACCAACTCCGGTATCCCCCATAAGAACTGTTGTATACTGAGTGAGATCTACTGAAACTTTATTTGGTGTTAAATCTAATAAATTAATATTCATTGAAAATTCTCCTTTAAGTAATTATCTATGTGTCTACTCAAGCTAAAACCTGAGTAGACTTTTGTTTTATCTGTTATTTATTACTGTGCAAATGGGTTATATGTAGTCTGAGGTGCTGGAGAACTAGCCTTCTGGAATCCATCAGCTGTCTGAGATAAAGAATTAGAACCTGCTTTTACTTCTGCGAGTTTTGCTTTTCTTTTTGCTTTGAGAGCATTTACAATATCATCTGTAAGTTCATGTTCGTAAATTGTGGATACTGCAACTCCAGATTTCACATCGTTCTTTCTGATTGTTCTTTTTACTTTCTTGACAATATCTGTTCCGAACGCAGCTTTTTCAACAACTTCCTGAATTTCAACAGAGTTGATTAATGTTCCAGCAAGTTTTGTAAAGCATCCATCATAATATCCTGCTGATCTAAATGCTTCAGCCATTGATTTATCAACAATCATTTTAATGGGAATAAGTGAATCTGCTTCATATTTAGCATCTTTTCCGAATCCATCTGCTGTCTGACCAATAGCATTCATTTCAATTACAAGATTTCCAGTTGGAACATCTTTTACGATTTCATCTGAAATCTTTTCGATGATTCCTTCCACCTCAAATTTTGCTTCAAGAACTGTATTCTCATAATCTTTTGGTTCGATTTTATTAATGAATCTTGCAGAGATTTTATTATTGGATACTACGTTTCCATCTTTTCCTTTGAAGTCATTTGCTCTGAACATTCCATCAGTAATAGAAACCACATCCGACTCTTCACCTTCTGCACAGTGCATAATATCTTTCAGATTTTCCATAGCATCTACATACTTTTTATAGAAGTAGCTTTCTTCTGAAGTGAAGTTTCCCTGTTCATCTTTTTTATATTTATTGGCATAAAAATCGATGTTGTACTCACTTCCATCTGCTGTTCTAAGCACAATGGTTCCTCCAATTGCTTCCTGTCCACTCTTAGTCGTAAATTCTTCGAGTCCATTTTCTACGAGTTTTCCTGTTACTGTTACTAAATTCTTAAGTTCTTTCATTTAGTAAATCCTCCTTAAAAATAAAAATTTATGTAAATATTGTTAATAAAACAATCTATCTAAACGCCCAACCGGACGGAACACAAAAATAACTTTATGTAAAAATCTATATGAACAGTGGCTTTTGAGTGCAATAACTCAAGGGTGTACTGTTTGACCACCCATATTTATTCTCTATTCAGTTGTTTGTTTTTGGAAATTTTTTGACTTGATTAAGTCGGATTATGCTTCAAAATTGAATTTGTCAGATGAGATTTTATTATTCATAATCTTCTGATAAATGTCTACATATATTTCATCCTTATCTCTGTTATAAGTAACTTCTGCATATCTGTTACCCATAGGTGCTCCCCAAATAGTACACTTCTTATAACCTAACTCATGTGCGAACCATACTAAATCCAATTCGTTGATATTAATATCTTCGCTCAATGTCTGTATAACCGCATTTTTTGCAGCTTTTTCAAATTCGTAACTTGTCATCTTATTTCTCCTTATCGTCTTTTAAAATTAACCAATATAAGAAACTTAGAAATGTAAAGCTAAGTCCCAATATTTTATTCTTTGTTTGATATGCATACATTGTTATTCCACTACAAAACCACACTAACAGAAAAGCTAATGCTTGTTTTATGTATTGTTTCATATTATTATCTCCTAAATTTTCAATGAAACAGCGATTTCATGGTGCAAGAAACCAAAGGCACGCTGTACGACCTCTAAATATTTATTCTCTATTTAATTTTGATTAATTTGGAATTGTGAACCGATTTGGTTCTTTGATATTTTTATTTATATAAACAGAAGTAAATTATTTTATTCTACAATACCCCAATCTTCCGCAAGCATATCTTCCTGAGAAGGATTCCACCCAACAACAATAGAACTATCTACTGTTCGAATTGCAATACTTTGTCTGGCAGAATAAATCTCTACATTCTCGGCTTTTGGTTCAATTGATGCAGGAAAACACAGGAATAAATACATTCCTTTCCCATTCCAACCTTTACGAGTTACCTTCTTACCGTCTTTTAATGCTTCAATAGCTTTACCGAAATTCATATTTTATCTCCTTTATTTGTTTCTTGAATTGGCTGTTGTTTTAATCTTCTGAACAGATTTCATAAGCTGAAGATTGTCGTTAAGAATTAATGCCATTGCCTGATCTTCTGAGAATCCTATTTTCACATATGCATCATACATATTTCTTTTATTCTCTGCGACTACTTTGTAATAGTCATCATACTTTACGAAGTCCTTCATAACTTTAACTAATTCATCGAATGCCATATATACAGTTGGTTTATATTTTTTAATATACCCTTTGATAATATCGTCAAATGAATTGTCTTCTGATTCTCCTGAGAGTACTTCTTCAAGCATCATTTTTGTCATTACGTCCATATTGTTTATTCTCCTTATTTTTATCTTTGTTATTTTTCTTTTACATTGCAGTTTTTAATGCTCAGTTTTGCAAATGCACTTATCATTTTTACACAAGATATTCTCATATTTTATTATTTCTCATACAGTTTTAAAGAACCGTCTGAGTTATAAATTGGCGTAATTCCCATTGTAGAATATCCGTAAACACATAAGTACAATACTTTTGTATTTTCATCATAAGCTATAATATTTCCATCATCTCTGTCACAAACAGTAATCAAATGTATATACTCATTATCTACATATGTAAAATTACAATTACCATCTCTGGCTTTTCCAGAACATCCTGCCATTCCAACACATATTGATAGTGCAACAATAATTATTGCGATTTTCTTTTTCATAATATTATTCTCCAAATGAAACTTTGTTTTCATCAACTGATTTTGTATGCAAGTTTCGTATCTGTAAAATGCTCATTGACTATTCTGCAATACAAATGATACTCATCATGCTCCAAGTCCTCTATATTTCTATCTTCATAGATACTAGCACCAGGATTCTTTGATGGGAATATCACCCTTGATCCGTCATACTTTTCGTATGCTTCACAATAAGATTCCCAATCATCTGCAAGAACTACTCTCGACTGATGATCTCTAATATCTTTATTCTCATCTATAGCAAGATTAGTTTCTATAATTTCTATCATTGGCTTATTCTCCTATTTTGATTCAGGTTTTAATGTTGCTTCTAGTAATAACAATATTAACCAAATTCCAGTTGCAATTGACCATTTGAATGTCCACCCAAAGCAAATTGTAATCAGTTTTATAAATCCACATGTAACAATCCAACTAAGAAGTACAATAATGAAGATTCCGATAATAATACCAATAATTTTCAAGAAAGGTTCTTTCATTTATTTATTCTCTTTCTTGGACTTCTTCTTTGCAGCAAGTTCAGCTTTTGCAAGCTCATTGTCCAACTTAGCAAATACAGAAGTCATCTTAGCGTAATGTGGTTTCTTAGATTTTCTTTTCTCTGCTCTCACACATTCTTCCTTAACCCATTCTTTAGTTCCTTTTTCATAAGGATTCTTCTTGTAAGTGTAAACCTTACCTGCGTCTCTTCTTTTCTGCATTCTTTCTTCTCTCGTCATGTTTCTTATCTCCTTTTCTTATTTATTCTCTCCAATGATATGGAGTTTTTCATCACTGTCCTGAACATATAATTTTTTCAGCGTTTTCGTGATAAATCTCTTACACTGTCTGGCAAGTAGTGGCTCAAAATCTATGTCATATATCTTAGCCAAAGTCTTGCATCTGCGAATCTGATTAGTCGATGGTCTTCTATATTTATTTGGAATTTTCCACTTCCCATCTATTTTCTTGATACCACACTTCTTACAGATATGTATTTCTTTTTCCCATGAGTCACACGGATCGTCGAAGTTGCAGAAGTGTTTAATCTTGTACTTCTTAATCATTTCTTTGTCACAATACGGACATCTCATAATTTTTCACCACCTATAATTATTATTCTCCACTTTACTACCGACTTTTAAGTCTTCGTTTGAAAGTGGGAAGTCAACTAAGACTGATAGATTGTACACGATTCGAACGTGTTTCTTCTTATTAATAATGCAGCACATCGTTGAGAAAGCGAAAAGAACAGGGTTACATTATTTTTCAATAAGATATTCTACCAATGAACTAGCAATCTACTTTGCACTTTAAAGAAAGGAGGCGTGCAAAACATGAATGCAAAATCAAATGTTTTCTGCGACGAGTTGACTGTACAGGAATCGAACCTGTGTCTTCATACATATGCGCTCTAACACCATCTAAGCTAACAGTCAAACCATTTTTGTAAAATATAAATACACTATGTTTGGGTTAATGCCATATGTCATTCATGCTGCTCGCATAACACACGAATGTAAAATACAGAAATTGAGCATTTTTGTACCGACTTCATCATTCTTGCTCAAGGAACGAAATGTCTCATATGACAAATACTGGCAACGAGACTCGAACTCGTATGGTGTGTTTTCACCGATGGATTTTAAGTCCATTGCGTCTACCAATTCCGCCATGCCAGCTCGATGTGCATTTCTGCACATCTTTAAAAACTTATACCATGAAAGAATTTTATTTGTGAGATGTTCCAAAATCTCACAAGCTGGGGTAATCGGATTCGAACCGATGAATGCAGGAATCAAAATCCTGTGCCTTACCGCTTGGCAATACCCCATTGGATTTCCACAATGACCTTTCATAACATTGTGGCAATTTGAGCGATTTCTATTTCTGTTTCATAAGAATTTTAAGTGTTCTCATTCTTTACTTACTTTTTTCACTCAAAAACATATATCTTTTCAGTTTATGAGCTATCTTATAACGGTACTGTGTCTAGGGCTACTCCAGAATCTTGTACTTCGATTCCTTTTGTTTTACGTTCATTTAAGGCTTTTGTTCCAATTTTATAATTTGCTCACCACACAGGCTGAACGACAGGTTTTGAAATTAAAAGATGGATGGTGGATTCGAACCACCTTTATAAGATTCATTGCTTCGAATGTGCATCTTCTTAACAACTTCACTTACAACCACAGCGTTCCTACTCATACTAGAATTTGTCATGCACAACAAATTTCGTTCCGTTGCTGTCATCCACCATATTTTTATTTGCAACTTTTTTGTCTCTAGGGTAAGTTGCCAACCCAACAAAAGGAAGTTATGAAAAACATTGTATCTGAATTAGAATGTTCATAGAAAGAAAGGAAACGAATAACACATTCTGTGAATATTCAGATACAGTACACCCACTCCGAGTCGAACGGAGAATCGCTGGATATAAGCCAGGTGCAACGTACCGCATCACCTTGGGTGCTTATTTGCCAACCCTCACGACAACTATGCATATTATTATGCAGGTTGACATTTATAATTAATTCACCATTTATCAGCTTCGCAGATAACTCTGAGTCAAGTACAATCATACTCATAACTGTTATTCGAAGATTTTATAAAATTTTATATCTTTGCTCTTTACTATTTAACCTTTATAAGAAAATAATCTTTGATTTTTAAGTGTTAATCTTTAATCTTTAAGTTTTAAGTTTTACAGCACGTATTTGACAGCATTATACTTACTGGTCATATCTTTATTCTTCTGTATTTAATAAACTCAGATATTATGTTTTAGCATTTTCTTAGCGAAGAGTTCTTTATTATTTCAATTCAGGCTATCTCTTCAAAAGTCTGAATGATTATAGTTTCGAGTTTCCGATAGACAATGAATAAATTATCTAATTATATATTCTCTAGTTAATACTTTTTAATACTCTACAGTGATTTCAGTAATCGCATTGCTTACTGATAATGCAGCATCTACTTCTGTCTTGAAATTTGAGATATATTCTTCTAGCTTATCAATCTTCTTCTTGATACCAAGCGGATCAACTAAGTCATAAGAATTTGCTGTGATAAAATCTTTCTTAGCTTTCTCAAAATCAGCAGTATTTGTTTTGCCCTCTTTTGATCCATACATGTCAATGACAAATTTATCTGCTCTTTCGCTCAGTTTTTCGCCATTTTCTGCTGAGATAGTTCTATTAGCGTCTGCGTATTGACATCTCATTTCATTTAAAAGAAGTTCCTCAAAGTCAATGCCATGATTTTTCATCTCAATAGCTTCTGCAACTGTATATTCTCTGTCTGCAATCGCAACAATTGTCTTAGCGTTAGAAAGAACAACTGCTCTCTTGATTGCGTTTCTTCTTTTAATAAGATCAGATGCTTTGTCATAACTTCCAACCATTAACCTTTTAGCATCTTCAACCGGAATACCATTAATTTTTTCATTAGAATGTTTGTTTGCCACACAGAACTGTGCATCATCAATTGATCTCTCTATTCTAGAATCAATAATCTTTAACTCTGCCAGTGCTTTGTGAACTGTCATTTTCTCAATTGTACTCATAATCTTTTCTCCTTTAATCTTTGAATCTTTAAACTTTATACTTATATATTCTCTATCAGTTATTGATACATGTCCTTTGTTCTGTTATAATACTTCCTGTCCCTATATGGACTAAGGAGGAATTTGCTTTGAAAGCAGTTTTGAATTCGTCCAGCCCAATGGAAGCAAAGCAGCTAAGGACATGTACCAAGCGGAACTGAAACCGCTTAAAGTGCTTAACCGTATTAAGAAGTACGAGCTGGTATCTCGTCTTCGGTTACTAGATAATCGAATGCAATAACGGTTGTTGGAAAAGAAATTCAGTGGAGATGGTAGACACTACCAACTATCATCTCTATTCTTTTGTTAGCACTGTGCAATAAGTTTAATGTCATTTGCATCGTGGACATCTCTTACTTGTTTATTCTCTGTTACCAAATATCTTCATTTACTAACTCTGAAATCATCTGTAATGATAAAACTAAACTTTTGAGCTTTTTACTTGCAGAATCTACATGTAAACTAACTCTTCCATCGTCAATATTGATTAATGAAATCTGAGTTTCATTTAGCGTTTCTACACATCCATTCTCATTCAAAACAGTGTATTCCTTATCTGATTTGCATGAATCAAGCACAATTCCGATTGTACCGTCATGATGTTGAATAACTGTACCTACATCTAATTTAGGCTGATATATCTCCCAATCATTAGCAAAAATGTCTTTGCTATAGAACACTTCTGCTGATCCATCACAATCTACAATTGCATCGTCTTCAAGTTTGATATAAAAATCTTTACGCCATTCTGATCTTCTTATATATTCTCCGTTAAGAAGATGTTCGATTGCTTCAGAAAATCTCATTTCGCAAACTCCTTTCTATAACCTTCTAAATCTTTCCACGTCACATGTCCCGAATCATTCTCGCCACAATAATAATGTTTCTCACCATTGATTATTCTCCATATGACTCTGTTTGTTTTAAGGATTATTCCATTCTTTTCAAAGTCGTCTCTTGTGTATGCCTTATAAACAATACCATCAAGCGGAAAACCAAGACTAACAAAGTCTATTCCTTCAGCATTAATGCTATCCATATACTCTAACAATAGTTCCTTCATCTAATTATTCTCCATCACCGTTCTGCAAATTTTATTTCTTCACCGCAAACATTGCATTTTAAATACCCAAATTCCACAATAGAAAATTGTTCGAACACATACTTAAAACTGCAACGAGGACATACCTTTTTATGTTTTTCACGAAGTTCATCAATTACTTCTTGCTCGTTATAACTAATCGGAAATCCTCTATTACAATCACCCTGTAACTGGTCAATCTTATATTGTAATTTTTTCAGTTCATTGTCTTTGTAATGTTCGTTTTCCAATTTTTTATTCTCTTCTTGTAAAAAATCAATTAGCTTATCTTTTTCTTTAATACCTTTTATAACTGACTCAAGATTTGTTATATATGTATTCGACATGTATTCCTCATACCATCCCATTAAATTTCTCCTTCCCGTCATATTTAGAATTCAACCATTTAATACAATCTTCTAAAGCAAGATCGTAATAATCAAATTTTTCTCCACTTGGGGATTTCCAATAAATTCCGTCCTTGAATGTAAAGTCCTCTTTTATGAGATATGACGCAAGTTCCTCAATACTCATTGTTCTAATTGCATCAATCCATCTAAACCTCTTTCCCATGTACATATTCTCCAATCATATTTTTAAAATACTCTGCGTAGCTGTGACACTACGCAAAGTTAAATGTATATTATTTTATATGTATGGATTACTTATTGCCTGTTACAACCGTGTCTGCTCCCTGAACAGTAACCCATCCGAATTTGTTTCTTGCTTCTGCCTCTTTCATTCTGATAAGCTCATCAGTGATTGATTCACTGACAATTTTGTTCGACTCAGCTTCAGCCTTTGCTTTCGTAATCTCAATCTGTGCATCTGCTTCAGCTTGCATCTTTTCAGTCTCTTTCTGAACCTGAATTTTCTGCTGTTCTGCTTCTGCCTGTTGCTTTTCCTGAAGTGCTTTTACACGATTATCAATAGATTCTTTCAGTTTTTTGTCTGGATGAACATCAATAATAGAAGCATCAAGAACTTCGATACCATATTTTTCATGGAATTCTGTATTCAGAGCATCCGTAATTTCTTTGTTGATTGCTGATCTGTTACCGGAATAGATATCCATCATAGAATAATTTGTTGTGACTTCAGAAATCTTTGATTTGAGAACTGTTTTTACACGACTTTCTACAATATCATCTCCGTCCATTCCACGGAATTTCTTGTATGTGTCAATGACTGTATCTGGATCATATCTGTAAGACATCTGAAAACTCAATGCAATACTTGCATCATCTGACGTTGCAACTTTGAATGAATCGTCATCCTCACTTCCATCACGCTTGTCTTTTGATAAAACCAGAATCTCATTGCTTGTTGAGAACTGTTTTACTTTCTTAATTGGTGAAATGAAGTTTAATCCTGGCTGTAATACCTTATCTTCTACTCCACCTTTGTAGCTATAAACAATTCCAACCTTTCCTGTATCAATCAATTTACAAGATTTGATTGTAAAAATTCCTCCAACTACTGCTACTGTTGCTACAATTCCAATAAATAATCCTTTTTTACTCATTCGTTAAATCCTCTTTCTTTTTTAAATTTTCAATTTCACGCTTTGCTTTTGCATTGTCTTTTTCTATTTTTAGATAAATTTTATTTGCAATTAAACAAATAACCAATGCCAAAACCGTAAATGCTAGTGCAGATAACAAAAATATCACCCACATATATTCTTCACTTCCTTTCTATTTGTTTTAGAACATTTATAACAAAGATGGGTCAAAAATAATAATGACCATCTTAGTCATACTTATCTATTCTCCATCTATAACCACATTTATCGGATATAAGTGATCTTTGCAATATTCCAGAAAATCATCTGCTGTTAAATAATTCTTCATCTCGTTTAAAGTCATGTTCTCTACAACCTCTGTATCTAACGAATATGAAAAGCATGGATTTTCTTTATATAATTCAAAACGTTCATGTTCATCACCCCAACTTCCATAAAAGGAATTGATAATATTATCTATTTTTGAAACAGGATATCTTTTTTCGTATAATAATTTTGCTTGTTTTTCTGACTCAGTATAAATGTATTTTTCTCTTCCTGTCACATGATGATAGCAAATTTTATTTTCATATCTTGTTCTATTAAGAAATATATCCATAAAAGATGTTTGTTCTCTTTTATGTGCATTGAATCCTTGTGTCAATATCACTTTATATATTTTCTTCATTCTTGCATTCTCCAAATCTCTAACAAACTGTCATCGTTTCCTTCTTTAAGTTGCTCCAAGTCTTTCCAAATCACATATCCCGAATCATTTTCACCACAATAATAATATTTCTCTCCATTAATTATTCTCCAATATATCCTATTGGTTTTGTAGTAAATTCCATCTTTTGCAAATTCTTCTTTTGTGTACGAAGCAATTATTTTATCATTGATAGGAAAACCAATCTCTACGAAATCTATTCCATCAGCATTAATGCTGTCCATATACTCTAACAATTCATTCATTTACTTATTCTCCATTTAAAATCTGGTCACATTTACAACACTCTAATCTGATTTCAGAAAGTTTCAAATAAACAATTGAATCGGATGTTTCATATTCTCTGTCATCTTCATCTTCTACAATATCCAAAATTTCTCTGAACCCAATTAAAACATCTTTATCAGGCAATTCAATTACTTCTTCAATGAATACCATCTTGTAGTGTATATCTCTATAAATTGATTCATCTACAAACTTATTCTCCATTTCATATGGTGTATATTCATAAGGTTTCCTGTATTCCAAAATCCTATATACTCTGTCAGAAAAATCATGCAGCCAAGTCTCTAAATCTGTATTACATCTCATTTTGTCTCACCTCGCTTTATCGCATTCATGAAAATCCAAAAGCATCTGATATTTATATTCTCCAAACCTTTTCTTCCAACGTTCCTTAGATTTTTCTGTTGTCCAATTAAAAGGCATCATGTGATAATTTACTAAGAATAAAATATTGAGTATATGTTCGTCTGAATAATCTCTATAAAATTTGATATTTTCAATGTTGTTTAACAAATAATATGTTCCCACATTCTCATGCTGAAAGTAATGTGCAATTCCATCTTCATCGAATTTCTGAGTAAACAACTTTCCAACGTCATGCAATTTTGCTGCGAATGGATATTCTGTATAAATATATCCCCTCATTTTACTAAACTTCTTTTTTACAAACTGGCAATGTTCATACAAATCCATAGTATGATGAGGAATTTTCTGATTGAATCCTTTCATCATGGAAAACATTTCTTCGAGAGTCAAACGATTTTCTTTATGTAATATTTCAATACGAATCTCATCAAATCCCTCTTCCATGAACGGAATCTGGAATTTTCTAATCTGTCTATCTAATACTTCTTCAGGCACATGATGTTGTCTGTTCAGATTATCAAGCTTGCATTGATCAAATGGCTTTGGAATCAGATAAGCAATCTTATTGCAATCAATTCCTTTAATATTTTCAATAATTGCTCGTCTCGACCTCATTGTAATGTTTGTCGCATCAGCAATTACATTAGTATTATTCTCCAATGCCTCACGGATTCTTTTGTGAAATACTTTGAATACTTCTTCATTTTTAGATTGATCTTCTGTTTTACCAGTCAATTCTTCACAAATATTGTCTAATGGTACAATAATTGTGTTAGGATTATTCTCTGCAATTTCTTTTGCGACACTTGATTTGCCACTTCCAGACAAACCGACCACAACCCATAATGTTGGTTTATTCATTATGCAAAACATCCTTTCGTAAAATCATAACCATCCTTATCATGGAAATATAATGGCTCTATGCTTTCATCTACCCATCTTTTCTCGTTATAAGGATCTAATTTATGATACTCTACATGGTCATATGGCATTTTAATGTCATAATCATCTTCAGTAGATTCAATAAGATAGTCTCTTCCACCAAATGTATGATTCGGAATACCTTCTGGAATATGTTTCATATATCTTGGTTTTACATTTTTATGACTTACGAACTCTTTTTTTAATTCTTCAATGGTATATTCTCGATTATATTCGTCAAAAATATCAATATCCATTCTATGAAATTCCAAGAACTTTAGCATATCTTCTACTGATTTATACGCATTACCATGCCACTCAAATAGAGGTTTCCAACCATAACTCAACATCATGATATGTACTTCATAGCCAAAATACGGAGTATCTGTAAGTTCGTACTCATTATCGAAATACTTTGTTACAAGTTCTTTGTTCTTTATCATCATGTAATAATTTGTTCCCACGCTATCACCACCTTTTATATATTCTCCCATAATGAAATTCGCATTTCATCTATATTTTAGTACAATATATAGTATATGATTATATATTTATATACTATATGTAGTATTGCAATTTGTTACAACATACAATATTATCTATATATCTCATAAGATAGCATTTACACCAGCGCAACTTTGAATTTTTTCAAAGCCATACTTACAGTAGATGCTTTCATATCCATAATTTCTGCAACTTCATTATTTGTATATCCATGATATTTGAGAGCAACAATATTTTTTACTTGATCTTTCAGCTTGCCATATTCTTTCTGAAACTTAGTCTTAAATATATATTCTCTCTCAATATTCTCTGAAGAAACCATTAATGTGGTTTCGCTAATAGGTCTATCATCATCTTCATTTAATGCTTCCATAGAATATACTTCATCATGTCTTAAATACTTACCTGTATTAATCTTCCTCAAATAATTACTCACTTCATTTCCCATACATCTGAAAGCAAATGTTGAGAACTTTGTTTTATCTGAGTCATAATTTAATGCAGCTTTGCACAAACCGATAGAAAGCAATCCACTGAATTCTTCTATATCTAACTTGTGATCTTTTGCGTATTTGTAGATTAGATTATAATTTTCTTCTACCAGATTCTTTTGTTTTTCATTAAGCATTTCTATACCTCTCAATCATTATTTGTATATTTACTTATTCTCCAAAAGAATCTGAACAAAATTATAAAACCTCAAATACTACATCTTTCATAGAAGATGGAATCATGAATGTGTTTTTCTTATGAGTAATCTCATATTCTTCTTTCCCATCTTTGCTAGTTACTACTTTTGCAGTAAGAATCTTACCCTCTTTAATTTTTACGCTGTCCTCTTTTTGATCTTTGAAGACCACATCTTTGATAAATTTAATTGTCATAATGTTTATTCTCTCCTTTAAAACTTCATAAAACTGAAAATATGAGCAATTATCGGAACTGTCCAACCGTCCCCAAGAACATCCGCAGAATCTTTTTCAGATAAGTTTTTAATATAATCTTCCGGAACTCCTTGCAATCTTGCTCTCTCTTCTTTCCATAAATATCTTGCTTCATCAAAATCATGACCATTGTAATCATCATAAATTTTTGCCGAAGACTTTCTTCCGTTCAATATTTTCTTAGTTACTTCCAAACAATTTTCAAAGTATTCTTTTGATGGAAATACCATTGTCCCAAAAGATTTATAGTAAAACCTATGGAATCTTTTGATTGGAGTCCAAGCGCATCCGTTGTAAAATCCATGTGAATCATTTCTACGAAGACATTTTGCTTTCTCATCGGGTGTATATCCATCATTTAAAACACTTTGTAACGTAATTTTTCTATCTTCCGGCACTGTTACTCCTGGAATATTAGTCCAATAATACCTATCTCTGAGCTGTCCGACTACAAGAGAAGAATTGATTCTAATAGGTTTTACTCCTATCATCTCACTAATCACTTTTTCATCTTCTTTTTTCATCACAACATTTTCCATAAGAAAATATTTTGGATTTACTTCTTTTAATACTCTATTACATTCGTAAAACAAGCCTGAACGCTCTGAATCTTCCAAACCAATTTTTCTTTCTTTAATCATTGCTCTTGAGAAACTTTGACAAGGACTTCCAAACATAACCACATCAATATTTGTTCTAAAGTCTCCAACTTCCGTATGTAACACTCCATCTTTATAGAAAATTTTATTTACATCACCAATATGAATTGTGTTTGGATAATTATCCTTCGTCACTTTGATTGCAATATCTTTGATTTCTGCTGCGAAATATTTACCGACTTTAAAACCAGCCTGTTTTAACGCTATCTGTCCACATGACATTCCATCACACAAACTTAATACTGTTAATTCGAATGAACTTATGCTTTCACATGGTAGTTGCAAATGCCTTGAAAGCAAGCAGTTTTAGAATATTAAGAAAGGTAAAACAGGTAAATTCTAGAATAAAGAGATTGCGCAACCCCACCTATAAATAAGGGATTTTTATGAATACTGATAAAAGCATAATTTCTTCATTATTTTTTTAATCCACTTAATATCCACTCTACTGTTGGCTCATTCCAACCATTACCCATCATTGAATAGCGTTTTGTATCACTCATTTTTCTTCCATTGAATGTTATATCTGTATATCCATCGGGCAATCCCTGTAATCTTTCATACTCAACAGGTGTCAATTTTCGTGGTCTGCCATGATCCATGACAGATTTAATATGATATCCACCATTTACACAGGTCAAAGTACAACATTTAAACTCAGGATTATAAATACGTCTATTCATCTCCATCGTATTGACTTTTAATTCCGCACAAACACGTTTATTCATATCAATGACTTCAAAATCTTTTTTATAGAAATATTTCTCATTTACATTATTCTCCATCATATCTTGTAAAACTAATGGAGATTCTTCAGGCAATTCACCAAGAAGAATATTTGTCCAATAATATCTTTCTCTCGACTGTGCGCTAAAATTTGCAGAGTCAACAAGCAAAGGATCGACACCAATACACTTTGTCATTGTATTTAAATCCTCTTCTCTACTCGGTATTACGTTTTCAAACATGAAATATTTAGGCTGAATTGCCCTAAGACATTCGATTGCCTTAAAGAAAATACCTGATTTTCCTTCAAGACCGTTGTTGACTTGTTTGTTTTCGATTCTTACCCTGCTTAAACTTTGACAGCATGTAGATACCAATAGCAAATCAAATCCTTTGAATTGATTAAAATCCGCTTCATATAAATCACCATGATGTACCACAAACGGAAAATGGTACTGAGAAACTGCAATAGCTTCAGGCAGAATCTCATATGTATGATACTCTTTCACCGGAATACCCAACTGTTGTAATGCGTATAATCCAGTTTCTACACCACCACAGAGACTTAACACTCTAAGTCCATCTGTGGAAGTTTTTCTTTCATTTGTATTGCTCAAATTGCCTTATTTTCAAGGCTTGTACAAGCATATTATCTAGAATTACTCTTATTTCCTTTCATATGTAGTTAATTATTTGCTTCTTTCACGCAGCATTCATGACTACTGAATGAAAGAAAAATTTCAAATTATAAATTATAAACAAACTTCATCAGTTCTTTAACTTTACTATGCGGAACTGACACAGTTACTTCTTCATACAAATCAAGACGACTTAAATATTCGTTGATTTCATTCTGTTCTTCAACCCAATCAAGTCCATTTGATTCGTACAAATCACGTAAAGACCATTCAAGATAATCTCCATCGTGCGCAATATCTGCATTCTTTGCGTAATATTCATCTGTATAGGAATAATCTTGTACATCAACTTCTCCCATTACTTCACTGTGTTTTCCATCTAATTCACCACATGATATTTCTTCTGGGAATATATCCATTAATTTTTCATATGAAGATTTTTTGATCCAAATATTATCTTCATATGTTCTTCCTGAATAATATCCTTCAGCGAATAAATTTATATTAACTAATTCCATAATTATTTCCTCCTAAAATCTATATAAATCTTCATATCTCGGATCTACAAATAACTCTTCTTTTGGTCTTGGGTTTCTTAAATCACTATCGTCTATTCTAAGCCGATTGCCATAATATCCACTCCACGAACCACATCCTCTTACGTTTACATATCCATCGAAATAAATACGAATAATTTGATAAGCTGGCTTGTCACAACATTGCCAATAACTTATTTTGAAACAGTTGTCCTTATTTATATTCTCTAAATGTTCTGGTACGTAAGCCCAAATCTCACACTCATCATTTATTTGTTTTAATGTACATCCTTCGTTAAGCATTTCATTGGCTTTTTCAATTCTTTCGTGTCTTATTTCATGTGCTAATGCCATTTCAGGTGTGTCAAATAATTCTCCACATTCATCGCATTTATACTTAATTACTTTCTCCATAACTACTTCACCACTGCTAAATTTCCACATTTCTGGCATACTAAAAGTTTTCCAATAATACCAATACCATCAGGTGTAAAAATCTTATTTTCTAATCTTTCAGTACCATCTTGTTTTCCAACTTTATAAGCTGCTGATTTCATAATTGTCCTACAAACAGGACATAATCTTGTTACTTCTGCCATTATTAGTTCCCTCCTTAAATATTATCCAAATACACAACATACCCATACTGCATAGCATCATGATAATACCAAGCATAAGGACTAATTCCATCATTCATAATTTCTGCCAGTTCATCTGCTTTTTCTTGATGACTGTGCGCTCCGTTTATCATTGCTGTTTTCTGTGAGTCGAAATGAAGCTTATCAACTCTATTCATGCATTCCATGTATAACTCAGACTCTTCTATATATTCTCTAATTACTTTTAGCATCTTTGGAATATTATCTGTGAACTACCCACGAGCTAAAGCTCGTTGGGCTTCCTAATCAATATCTCTAATGAGATAAGTTTACTTAGGCTATCTCGACAGTTCCTGCCGTTCTCATTCTCAAACCTTCATTGAGAATATTTATTGCTGCATTAATATCTCTTTCATGATGCGTTCCGCAATTAGGACATGTCCATTCTCTTATAGACAATGCTTTCTTTCCATCTCTGTGACCACAATTAGAACATATCTGGCTAGATGGATACCAAGTATCAATTTTTATAATTTCTCGTCCATACCAATCAGCTTTATATTCCAATTGCCTTACAAATTCACTCCAAGATACATCTGCAATTGATTTTGCTAATTTATGGTTACTCATCATATTTTTTACTTTTAAATCTTCAAGAACTATTGTTTGATTTTCACGAATAATTCTCGTAGCTAATTTATGTAAAAAATCTTTTCTTTGATTTGTAATCTTTTCATGTTGTTTTGCAACTTTAATTCTACATTTTTCTCTGTTTTTACTTCCTTTTTTGCAACGAGATAAATTCTTTTGTAATTTTCTTAATTTCTTTTCAGACTTTCTAAGATATTTTGGATTCTCAATCATTTCTCCATCAGAAGTAATTGCAAATTCTTTAATACCAAGATCAATTCCTATTTCGTTATTGTTAATAGGTAGTTTTTCTTTGTCTTCTTGGCTAACCAAAACAGAGACATAATATTTACCAGAAGGGTTTTGAGAAACAGTAACAGACTTAATTAATCCATCAAAATCTCTATGTTTCTTTACTCTAACCAAACCAATTTTAGGAAGTTTTATATACCTATCAGATACATAAATATTTCCACCTTGATTATTAGTTGTATAAGAAAATTTATGACTTTTCTTACTTTTAAATTTATGAAAGCCCACTTCTGGTCTTTTGAAAAAATTATTGTAAGCTGCCTGTAGATTCATCTGTGCATTTGCCAATGCAAGAGAGTCAACCTCTTTTAACCATTCAAATTCTTTCTTATATTGAGCTGGTGTATTGTTTAATTTCTGTTTTGTTTCTTTATAATAATCAATCTTATCTGAAAGCATACGATTGTAGATGAATCGTACACATCCAAAACACTTCGCAAAGTATGCTTGCTGTTCTTTGTTTGGATATAATCTATATTTATATGCTACTAACATCTACAATCACTTCCTTTCATTTGTATATTCTCTGTTTTTTAGATTTCTAATTATTACTCATATACAGTTATTCTCTGTCATTCATCCCATCAGCTAAAGTTAATGGAATTTCTGACAAAACCCTTTAAATCATATCCAAAAATAACAATCCATCTTTCTTTAATGTGATATCGTAATCTTTCCACTTCTCCATGAGTTTTCTAGTGTCAAATCCATGTGGAACTACAATTGCATAACCATGCGGAGTTTTATAACGTTCAATTTTTTCTATTGGATAATCTGCATCTGTCTGAACATAAATATCATCTACAAAATCTTTTACAGTAATCTCGTCATCTACATCAAAATCAAATAACCATTTACCCTCATCACGATTTTCCACCTGCTGCGCAACTGAAGCTAATGTACGATTCAGCTTTGTCATACTTGGTTTATCTCTCAGCAGTCTAATGATAAGTTCTTCTCTTATCTTTTCTTCATTCCTAGAGTTCACAGACCGATATAATCTCGTCTGCTCGCCAGGAACTCCATCTGCTACAAACTTGTGAAATTCTTTGATTACTCTATCTTCATTTTCTTTATATTCCAAGATAGTCTTTGCACGTTCTTTGAAATTAGGAACATCTTTGTTGTCTTTATTTCTTGAACGAATTAAATATACATATAAATCAGACATTATCTTTCACCTTTCTATTTAGTTAATCTCAAACTGCTTTAGTTTTTTGAACAGTTTTCTTTCTTGTAAACGAACAGACTGTTCAATCTCGCATAATTTAATCTTATTCTCCTGTATTTTTGATAATATACAATCTACGTCTTTGTCATATTTTTCAACATCGATTACTGTATCAGGAAATTTGTAATTAGATGAAACAAGCGTTTCTATGATGCTGTATTTATAACAATCTAATTCTTTTATAAATGTAAAACTATTCAATTCGTCATCATCAAAATAATAATTTCTAATATGTTCTCTGTTAAGTGTTATATTGCCAATTTTAAATACAAGCCCTTTAGAATTAGCTCCTATCAAATAAGTATCAAGATAACTTGGGTTTGAAGTTTCTCCATAAATACCATAAATAAGACCATCTTCTTTTTTCGCAGATAAAACCAAATAATATGTTTTTCTTGCATTATTATAATAAATACATTTTTCTTTAATTTTCATAATTTCTCCTATATAGTACGTAATATCTTAATACTGATATCTATCCATAAGTTTATAGATATTATCAATTATATCTGTTACTTCATTATAATCGCCACCGAATGCACCACCTGCGATTTTGATCTCATAGATATGTTCATCTTTTTTAATTGTAGGTTCTACTGGATAATCTTGGTACAGGACTGTACCTTTAGGAACTGATATATTAGAATATTCATCATGATAGTCCTCTTTAAGAACTTTTAACCATTTTTGACAACCTTTATTGTATGATTTGACCTTGGAATTGCTAAAAGATACTCTGAAATATTCATCTTCATTATAGATTGTTCTTTTGAATTTATTTACAATAAGCAGCACACCATCTACAATTCTGTAGACATCTTGATATTCTGTATTTGCTAATACTTCCATTTACTCTTCACCTTCTTTCCATGCAGAACTTACGTACAACAACGAATCATATGAAACAATATACTTCTCAGGTATATTCGCAAATGCTTCTATAACTTTATCGAACTCTTCTTTGTCAACTATGAAATCATCATAAACTTTTAATTCTGTTCTAAGCCCTCTCGAATTTTTCTTAATAATATTCGTACTCATCTCTGTAAAACTCCAATGCTCTAATAGTAATCTCCATCAATTCCTGCTGATTTTCTGCTTTTTTTTGATGCGCTTCTGTACTGCCGGAATTGGCTTTTAACCGATATATCCTACATTTAGCAGATTCAATAGCCCGTTCTACTAAATCGTATTCCGTATTATAATTCCGACAATCTTTACAAGAATCTGGATGACCGTCAGAATTACATCTATCTGGTGGAACTAAATTATCTTGAAGTTCGTATCCCATGTTACATCTGTACATAATACTTATTCTCCATCTTCCAAAATTTCAACATCAATACACAACATCTCATGCAGATTTTTAATCTGTTCTTCCGTTGGTTTTTCCCATGACGTGTAATCTGTGACAGTGAGAGTCATCGCTCCACCGCATAGTTTAATTCTTGCAATTGTTTTTGGTTTGCTAACTGTTACAACCTCTGGCATCGGAATATCGCAACTTGTCTTAGGTAACTTACACATATTTATTCTCCAATACTCTCAAGAATCTCTTTTGCAATACGCTTACTTGTCTGCATAGAAATTCCCCAGCTATTATATTTTCTGTGGCAATCGTCACAACCATATTCATTACTGTCTTTTTTGATTTCACTATTACATCTACAGTTGTCACAGTACATATAGTTCAGATTATCATAAATAATTTTTGCAACGTCATCTTCTTTATCATAGAAATTTACACCTGTTGGCTTAGAAATACTTTCAATGTATTTATTTACAGAGTCTTTTTCTTCTTTTGTTGCTTCTCTCATAATATTCTCCTTTCCAAATGAAACAAAACTTTTATTAATTTATAAATTCTTTTAAGATAGCTCCTATCGCCCCAAGACATGCAAATGCGAGATAGAAATGATCCGAAGTTAATTTAATACCATGTACAAATGGTTGTAATGAATCTATAAAAATATCATCTACTCCGAATATTGATAATATCATCGCACTTACAAGTCCGTACACTAAACCGTCAATTATCATAACTTGTCTCCTACATACTCAATGCGACATGACTTACCTGCTTCTGATGATTCAAATGTTATTGAAATATCTTTATCAAGTAAAATGCAATCAATTAGAAATTGTATTTTTCTTGCACAGTCTTGACACACATCTTTTCTTTCAGACGACATTACTTTTGTTGCAACCATAGGAATGCCATGTTTGTCTCTTACATAACTGTCTTTCATAACCGGAAGAAAATATTTATCTGTTACAACTTCTTTACCACAAATATCACAATATTCTTTAATCATTTTTTATCCATCCATTTTCATCAATCGTCATCCATCTCATTAATTACTTCTTGCAAAGCATCACAACATTTTTGTGCAGCTTCTTTGCCCAAAACTTTTACATTGCATGGAACAATAGCAACTCTACAGTTATCAAAAATCCTAGCACCTTCCCATGCTTCGTAGAACTCAAGAACAGTACCAATACTCATATATTCATTGCCAGGATCAAACTGAATAATAACTACATCGCCTTCATCTGGATGAATCTTTTTCAGCTTAATCATGTTTTTATTAATAAATTTCTTTTTCTGTCGATTGTTCATATCTATCTTCCTTATCTTTATAATAATCTGACATTTCCCAATATTCGCAAGGTTCTAAAAAATGTTTGTTATTGCCATGACCATATTCTGTTTCCATATATTTTTTATTAAGACCACACCAATTATGCCAAACTTTTTCAACCATCCAATCCTGCGTCAAATACGTTTCTGTACATCTGTGTTTACACGTACTACATATGTGCGAAATTTTTATTTTTTCATTTTTTCTTTCATTCAGTCTTCTTACAATTAGTTTTAATGCTTTTCCAACATCTTCGGAAGAATATGTAACATTCGGAATTAAATTTTCTTTATTCATCTATTTCCCCACATAACCTCTAGATAATATTTAGCAACATATTTTCTTTTCTTCCAAAACTTCCACCACGGGAATTTTACATATTTTATTCCATTAACTCTAAGCATTTTGTCTTCATTTTTATCTCTTTCCAACCTTAAAGCAGGTGAACCAGATGTTGCTTCAACTAATTCGTAAACAGAAATATATTTTCCAATCTTATACTTTTGTTTATGTGGCTGTGGAGGCTTGTAAGAAATAACGTCATGCTGTTGTAATTCGTATACACTCATCTGTTTATTCCCCTATATTTCTACTTCCACGATACGTTTATTTGTTTCGAGTCTATCTTCAAATTTAAGAACGCCATCAACTTCAACATATCTCTGCATAATCCGTGGATATATAATACAATCTTTTACATCTTGTGCTATATTTTCATCTATAAGACAACCATTGATCTTATATCCTCGACAATTATCAGAAGGTACAAATACTTTCATACTACTACCATTCCAAAACTCCACATACAACTCATTCTCTTTTAATTTGACAACATGCATCATTTGCCCAACTATTTTATTTACTCCGTCTAAGATTTCTTTTATCTTGTTAATCTTTGACACATCTGAAACAAAAAATCCTGCTTTGTATCTGTCAAATTTTATGCAATATTCGATTTGCTTTTTAATTTCTCGCCTTAAAATATCCATTACATTTATTCTCCTACGAAAACAAGATTATCAATATATTTTCTACCTTCACCTTTGAAGATTGGAATATCTTTATCAATAATCCATTCGTTTTCACCTGCGGTTTCATCTAGCAGGTAATCGCCATATGGTAGTGAAATCATATGATTTCTAATACAACAAGATCCACGTTTTTGATATAGCGGCAAATCATTCCAATTAATACCTTTCTGAGTCATAAGCATATCCTGAATATCGTTGCAAGACTTGTTCTGCAATTCTTTGTGCGAAAAATTAGCTTGTCCTACCATCTGAATTGAGTTACGAGAAGCGTCAAGTTGTCTCCAATATACGAGATTTGTTACTTCTTCTTTTGGGATATTAAAACATCTGCAATCGAACATTGCACCATTTTCTGCTGAATTGATATGTACATTAGAAATTTTTGTTAAACAATCTCTGTTTTCCAAATATGGATTTTTTCTACAAATAATTTCCAAATTTTCTGACTCTCTATAAGATAATTCTTTAAAAACTTGATTAAATTTCATCGTAGCCATACTTGCTGCAATACTACACATTTTCTGAACTTCGTAGTCAAACCATGCCTGAGATGTAAATTTTTTATAATCTACAAGAACCAATGTTATTTCATCAGACTGTGTATAACCAAGCACACAACCTTGAATATTCTCGCATAAGTATTTCATGGTTTCCTGCATTGTTTTGACTAAAACTCCATCAAACGGTTTCTGGAAACCTCTCGCAAATGTATGAAATGCCTTGCCGTCAATTCTCAATATAACCGGGCATCTTCTCATTAATTTTGTTTTTGGTATACTTTCGTAATATTCTTTCATACGATTCCCCAAATCATCATGTACTACCATAAAATTTCTCCTTTGATATACTGTATATTATTTATTCCTCACTTGAATTATTGTTTTCATAAGGTAGTCCAACATTCACATCTTGGAAAAGAACAGCTACTTCATCACAATGTTCCGCACTTCTTCTTATTATGTATCCTTTATTCATAAGAATTTTAATCGTTCCATCAGAAAGCCCCTCATACCATTTTCCAGAAAATGATGGGTCAACACGTCCATATTTTATATGATGTTTAATTTCATCAATAATCATTTTTGCAGTATTTTTATCAGAATATTTTTTATCAAAATATTTCTTCATTTTCTTTGCACTAATCATTTACTCACTCCAATCTAACTTTAAACCACATTTAGGACAATACTGTTCTGATATAGATATAAGCTCTTGATTACCACAACGATGGCAATCGCCTTTAATAGCATATGGTTTATCATTGAAATCATACAAAATACGTCTGCGCTTGACCTTTTCTCCATTTGAATCCTCTAATCCAATCAAATCCTCGAACATACTAAGACCACCAAGCATTGCGTTCATTTCATCACAACTACCATTCATACAAATATCATTTGCTACGTTTGACGCTGCAATTCCACAGTCAAAATAGAAGTTATTATCGTGATCACAAGCTTTTAATCTTAATTCCAAGTCTTCCACTGGAGTATCTTTATCTACTTCCATACTTTCTGTAATAATTCTACATGCTTTCTCACCATGTCGTCATAAGACCATTTAGGATTTCCCATTGTTTATCACCTTATTCATAATCAATATACTTCCACTTAACTACATTCCCATATTCTTCGTGAAAGCATTCGTCTTCATTCAATGAATTAAACCATTCGCCTGTGTTTAAATTCATACAAGCAACCATTAATGTGTCATACTTATCTGTTTTTACCAGAACTTTATCTGAAAACTTACCATTCTCAACTTCATAATCTATAAATACTTCCGGCAAATCGTTTGGATTGTTTTTTAAATCATGCCATTTATATCGTTCTTCTTTTTCTAACGCAGAAATTGCTTCCTCAATCGCATAATCTTCAGGATCGGGATAAACATACTGTTTTCCATAAGCCCAATACGGTGCGCCAACCAATTCTGCATAATCTTGCAAAGGACTTTGAATACCCTTAAGAAGACTGATTGTCTCTTTAACCTCCACTTTACCACTCCTCCTTTTTACATCCACATTCAGGAAAGAATCCTTTAATATCGTCTATAAATTCTTCCCAAAAACATACACCATGTTCTAAGTCATTCATCCAATTGATCAACTCATGTAGAACATTGAAAAACTGTTCTTCATTTTCTGCTGTGTAGATACAACCAATATCAAAGTCATCATTGTCACGAATTCCTACACCAATTTGATATTTCCGTCCACAATAAGCATTCAAATGAATATAGGGTCTTCCACAAAATGCAAAATTATAATCAAAATGGATACTTCCATTAACAACTAGAGCTTCACCTTTAGCAAAATGATACTTCTCAATTTTCATAGAACGTTACAATCTCCCATCTTCTAGCAACTTAATTAACCATCTCGAAAATGGATAAGTCGAAAACAACATAACAATCGCTAAGATAAAGAACCATTCGTGTATCACCGGAATCAGCGCAACAGATATAATAATAGGAACAAAATATACTAATAATGTTACTTTGACCACATTACCAGTTTTTCTAGCTGCACTCTTGAATGGTTCTGATTTTATAATTCTCTCAAACATAATTCTCCTACCTCAAAATATAAATATCCTTAATCTCTTCCCACGTTCTCGGACAATAATTAATCCAATCCATCATTGCACCAACATTATAAGCATAAGGAAGATTCTTAAACTTCTTCACTTCTTTATTCTCCGTATTTAATTGTCTTACCTTATATCTGAGTTTTTCCAGGGATTCCTGATAGATGACATCATCGAAGTTGCCATGTGTATGACCATAGAGAAGAACTGTATCTTTGTAACAACCATTCCATGAAAAGATAGGATAATGCGAAAGCACAAGTTTTTGACTGATTCCATTGTAATTATCAGTAAGTTCAAAATAATCAACCACAGTTTCAAATAGTTGTTTCACCCTGTAATCTTTTAGACCAACTTCATCATGGTTTCCGACCACTAAAATTTTCTTAGATTTGAGTCTTGAAATAACAGAACACAAATATTCATTATCTTTATTATTGCCACATCTACCAATATCACCTAGAATGAATGTTGTATCATTATTCTTAACTACAGAGTTCCAGTTCTTAATAAGAATCTCATCATACTCTAAAGTACGATGTTCAAAAGAGTTTGTGCAGCCAATATGTAAATCTGCAATATATCTATACATCTTTATTCTCCTAAAATTGTTTTTAAACAGTCATTCCAACCTTTTACATCTCCATTGAAAAATTCTTCGCCATATTTTCTTCTTTCTGGAACTTCTTTTAATGGACACCCTTTCATTAACTCATCCCACGAATCATTAGCATTGAAATTTGCATCGTCATCTTGTACCATACATTCATCTTCACTATTTAATAATAGACAATGTATACATTTATCTGGCGTGTTAATAACTAATACTGATTTACCCATATTTAACCCTTTTCTCTGAATACCTCATCACAATACACACTCAACGTGCATTCATTTGCAACCTGTGCAGCAAGTCTTGATACCATTCTCAATGACTCTCTGATAATAGTTCCATTCGGAGTTCTATGATTATCCACATAACTTGAATAGAAATCACGTCCCATTGTTTTATCATTTTCTTTTCGCAAGTTATATTCTTGTGCATACTTAATCTCATCTTTCGCAAGATATAATGACTTAATCATGTAATCTATTTTATTTAGCTGATCCACGCCTATCACCTCCACTAATGAAACACGGCTTTCATCTGTTTAATTTCTATCTTCTACTGGAATAATCATGTCCATATTCGTTAGAATTTGTCTGATGTTCCAAGGTTCTCCATGAAATTCTTTATCTATACCGACAAATCTTTCTACAAGATCTCTGATTGGAACTGTTTTATTTTCATCAAGCATTTTCTTTTCATAAAACATATCAACGTACGTATTTTCATACAGTCCAGTTGACATTAGATAGTCAATAATTTCTTCGTTTTTCATAATTATTATTCTCTCCATATTTGTGAATAGCTGCGCAATATTTGACTACCACACAGCCCATCTAATTATATTGTGTACATCGTATAATATTTCTTATTATCAAATGAACCGTAGATATCTTTCACAACACTAATAGCTCTATCCATACTTCCATATGTAGCCATGTGGTATCGTTCGCCATAATATTTAGCATAGATATCTACATCGTCACTTCCTTTGAAACTTGTTGGTTCAATTGTAAGTACAACATTATCATAAGGAACATTTATTGTTTTATCCTGGCTAATAATTCTCATAATTACTTATTCTCCTTATCTGCAAACGTAACGATGGTTCTCTCTGGAATAATCTGCTGTGGAATTATTTTCTGAACTAACTGATTGACCTGTAATTGGTCATATTCATAATAATAATCAGAAAAATAAGAGCCTGACCTTGTAATATACTGTGTGACAGCAATATCATATTCTGTAACAGAATCATCTTCTGAGGTTCTACATAAAATACCAGTTACATCTTTGTACTGATATTTTCCTCCATCAATCCAATCTCCTACGTCAACAATATCTAATCCGTATTCAACACCATCAATTGTTGCTCCAAGTTCTTCGTACCAATCTTCATTGTCAAAATGACTTACGATTTCCTTGGCTTCTTCTAAATCCATATGTTCCAATTCTTCGAAATTAATATTAAATTCCATCATTATTCTTCTCCTTTTAATCAACTGACTCCCATTACGAGAGCCAGTTTAAATGAAACCAAAATTTTATCTAGTCGTATATATCAAATTCATCACTTATGTCAATTCCAAGTTGAATATCAATTTCTCCACCAAGTCCAAATAATCTTAGTCCTAATTTTGAACAATTATCGTATGCATCAAGATAGTATGTTGTAACAGGAGAATCATAACCAACGACATTCATTTCATTGATTTCAGAAACAACAACGTCATCTTTTTCTATATTTCCATCGCAAATTTCATTCCAAATATTTTCTACAACTTCTTTTAAATGATCTTCATCACATACTCCAAAAACAAGATTTTTAACAATAAAAACAAACATTTATCATCTCTCCTTCCTATAAACCTAGAACAATGCACAACCTTGAGTTTTAAATAATGCTACTTGCTTGTCCCAATCCTCTTTGTTCCAATCAAATTCTTTCATTAAACATTTTTTACAATAGAATTTATTTACTTGTCTTCCATTTACTTTCAAATTCATGGAAAGAACTTCTTTGTGTTTTATTCTCTTATCGCAACAGCAACACTTCTTATTAAAATATTGCAGCACAATTTGTTTATCTATTCCTGTATACTCTACAAATTCATCAATCACTTCTTGCGTTGGTTCGCTTCTAAAAGTTCCACCATTCCATGCTTGAGTAAGATATTCTTTAATAGTGCAATTCATAATCAGCCATTTTTGATTGTTAATAAAATCTTCTTTTAAAATATCTCTCCATCGCTTATATGCTTTTGGATACCAATATTTATCAAGAATCCATGTTGACTTTAAATAGTAAGGGCAGGCACAATGGCATCCAACCCTTGAATATCCTTTTTTATATTTTGGATTAACTTCAATATCCCTCCAAAATGTATAAAGCCAAACATCTAATTCCGTCCACCTTCTAATAGGAAGTATTCCTTGCCAACATGTATCTCCCCATTCGGAAGTATTAATCCATTCGTCTTGATAATTACTTCTTGTATTTGATTCTTCATTTCTCATTCCCATAAAAATTAAATACGGATGCTTATTATCAAGCTGAGAAACCATAACTCCAACTTTAAAAATCCTACAACAGAATCTTGAAAATCTTGATGGAATCATAGAATCAGATTTTACATATTGATAGAAACCCTTATCTGGATTCATGATTTTACAATTTGGGAATCGTTTAACCATCTTATATGTATCAGCACAATCAAGCGATGTATTATTGAATATTGCTTTTGTATTTGGATATAGTTGTCGAACTAAATGACATGTAACCATAGAATCTTTACCCATAGAAACAGGTATTATTGGAGTGTATATATCATAATCTTCAATCTTCTCACGTATTAAACATAAAGACTCATGTTCAATTTCTCTCAGATGATTCTCTTTGATATCAACCATTGTTTTCCAATCTATTAGGTCAACTTCAGATGGATCTTCATAAGATTTTAATTTTAGAATTTCTACTTTTTCTAAATCATCTGATACTTTAACTCTGTAAAATTTATGTTCTACAAGTTGATCATCAAAGCCTTTTATAATCTGTTTATCAAGCCAGAAGAATCCTTCTTTTAAATAAGGTAATTATTCGCCAGAAGTGTCTCTTAAAAATTTGATATATTCATCGTATATCGGATTCAATTGTAATCTTCCTTTCCTAGTTGTTTATTCTCTACTTTCATTTTTGATACATATCAAAATCTTCACATGACTCACATACCGAAGACCATTTGTTATTGCAAGATTTACATTTGTCATATAAATTATTTTCATACATATATTCTTCGCAAATATCTACAATGTGTTCACATAATTCTTTTGGATACATCGAACGTTCTAATGCACCTTTTAATGCCTGTGTGCCATATTTGTTCGATCCTCTCAGAGCAGGTGGATGACATGGTGAACCATTTTTACATGGTAATTTAAACTTAGGATTTGGATGATTAGTCCATAAATCTGTTGGCTTCATCCGTCTTTTCTCCCACGGTTCATTCTGCATGTACTGACAATATGTAATTGTGTATCTTGGAATATCTTGCATGAAAGTCATCTTACGAAGACCCGCTCTTGGATTTTCCCAGAAATATAATTCTGGATTTAATTGTTGAATTAATTCTTTGACATGAATATTCATATTATCACAGAACTTGGCATAATCACTGATTGGATCAAGATTGCCTGTATCTGGATTTTTTCTTCGATGTTTTGATATAGCAGCCACAGAATAGGAAGTGCAATCTGTACCTACCCATATGATGTCTGGCTTACCAAACCGTGTTAATATATCCTCTACTGTAATCTTACTAATATCTGTATGCCACGAACTAGGAAACTGTTTATCCCAATCTACCGTGTAACATTCGTGACCTCTTGCTCTAAATGCATTACTAATACATTCAGTTCCACTAAATAATTCTAAAACTTTAATAGTCTCTCACCGATAGCGGTGTACACCATTAACTCATGAGACTATATTTTATCCTTTCTGTTTAATTTAATTTTTCGTCTGCTCACGCCAAAACTAGTATTTTACTGGCTTTAAGCACCACATAACTTACGAAACTTTATATTTTTTGAATTTCTGAAACTGATTTTTCATTGATTTTCAAGCTATTTTAGAAAACCGAATGAAAAATTAAATTCATAATTAGAAGCACATTCATTTCCGTACTTCATGAGAGCATCCTTATCCCTGACTTCGTGAGGGTTGCGGTTTGTTCCAGAGTATTATATTCTGAATGCACAGGTTCAACTCATACACTCATCGGTTGACTGAAATATTGCTAACAGTCTTCACCTTTACCTTTTCACCATCTCAGGCTTTCAGTTCTTTTCGCCACATTATTGATTCATTAGTTTGGTCAAGACTAATGAATATGTTTTAAATTAAATAACTACAAATATCTCTTGAATCTATAAATACTTTTCCAAGATTTGTATCGAAAAAAGTTATCTCGTATCCGACACCCAATATATTTGTGATTTCACCATTTTTATTACCAATCTTTACTTCATGTCCAAGTAATTCATGCATAAATTAATCACCTCTATAGTATTTATTCTCCAACTACAAACAGTTTTTCAACAGCTTTTTCACCTGTAACTCTATCTGACTTCTGCAACACTTTACGTTCTTTCTGCCAGATACACTTAAAGTCATCAGGCATATTATATTCACTCACCAACACTATATTATTCTCTGAAAGTTTACGAAGAAAATCGTAAAAAGAATCGTAGTCAATTGACTGTTTAGAATACTGTTTTGTATCTTTGTAGGGTGGATCAAAATAGAATACACAGTTTTTATAATCTGAAAAATTCTGATAATCACAGCACGTTATTTCAATATCTTTTAATAGTGGAGAATCTTCTTTCAAATTTTTGACTCTTTCCTGATAGATATTACGTTTACCAGTTTTATCTTTGCCCCAACCGCCATCGTAATATCTGCCACCATAAGATCCACAATATCCAATTAATGCTGTATATTCCTTAGAGTATTTACCAGTTCCTAATTTTCTATCCTCTCTTACTTCTGCATACTGTTCAAAATTACAGTCTGTTGGTGCAATAGAAAGAGTTGAATCAGATTTTACATACTGCAACAATGCTATCAATTCATCATTTACATCTGCTGCAATTCTGTTATCACATTGAATTTTTTCAATAATCGAACAACTACCACACATGGGTTCTATGTAAGTTTTAATATTATTATCATCAATATACTTCTGAATAATTGGCACTAAAAATTTTGCCAATCTATTTTTGCTTCCTTGGTAAACCATTAATTACTAAGAGCAAAGAATTCTTTAATGTGCGCACAAATCTCATACTCCTTTCGTTAATTTTTCTTGATGAAAATTCAATTTCATAATTAGACGTTTGCAACCATCTAATATATTATTCTCTTGTTCCAATTGGAATTTTTGAGCAGAAACGCTCTAAGAAATTGTTTTAAAATAATTATTAACATCATTTTCTACATCACGAATTGAATTAGCAAATACAGACATAACAATTGAATGACAAAATTCGTCTGAAGCTCTTACAAGCTCACAAAACGAATCCAACGAAATATTATCTGGATTTGCTATATATCCAAATGATTTTGTGATTGGAAAATATTGTACATAAAACTTCATTTTAATTACCTCATATCAAAGCTTATAATTACAATAATTAAATTTCGTGTACCCTATAATAAGATAAATGTCAAAACATTTATCTCCATTTTTACGTCTTCCACCATTCTCAAAAAATTCTATTCTTGGTTTATTCCCATTTTTCTTCCAACTATCTTTATAGTTGATAATTGAAAATACTCTTGATGTATTCCCAAACCATTTTTTATATATTACTTTCACTATTTTATACCTCCATTCATTTTTGCATTGAAGATAGCTTTCAGATATTCTTGTGGATTATCTTTTGCAGCCTGGAATCCTCTTTTCTGTCTCTGAATATCATCTAGTACGGGCTTGTACTTTGGACTGCTACTTACTTCATTTCTATATTTTTGTACCTCTTCACGAGTTACAATTTCTTTATCTACTAGAATTCGCAACACTACTTGCACATCAACCAATGCTTTCATAATAGTTTCCTGCATCTGCAATTCATGCAAGGCTTCGTCCGGTTTATAATAAGAATCATTACTTACCGCCAATATTTTCACCTCCTAGATTTCTACCCATTTTATCACCACAATTCACTTGCCAAGTTTTTACTAAATATTTTATCTTTTAATCTATAATATCTTGGATTGTCTTCTTCTAGATCCTGTAAAACACAATCTAAACAACGTCTAAGCTTTTTGTCATTGACTGTTATATCAGAAGTATTAATCTGCCATGTGATACCAACTTTCGAAAAACATATGTAAATATTAAAATACCAATTATATTTTCCGAATTCGTCTACACAGTCTTTTTTGTACTCATATACTTTCTTTCTACATAATATTTTTGCCAAACTAATTCTCCTTATTTTATTCTTCAAGCTTCATTATTCTGTGACTAAGAATATGCACAGCACTTCCAACACTGCACTCATCTTTACCAAAACAATTTTTATAAAACTTAGTAACATATCCAGTTTCTAAGCAAGCATCAGAATTCTTTCCATGAACATAAACTACTTTATCTCCAATTTTTAATTCATTACCTTCATAATCAACCAATATTTTCACCTCTAATCTATATAATCAGTAAATTTTTCACCACAACACAGGCACTTCACAGTCTGACATTCCATAATTCCAGTTGGAATGAATTCAAATACAAACTGCTCACCTGCTGTTGCTGTAGATACGCAACCATTTTCTATGTGTTTTTCACACCATTCATTGATTCTTTTAGCGGTCTCAAACTTCATTATTATTTCCTTTCATTCCTGAATCTGTGATCATATCTACAATATTATTTAATGCATCATATGAATGTTTTCCAATTCTTTCTACTGAAGCAAAACCACTATTTCTATTCTCAGCATTTTCAATCAATGTTTCAATACATTGATATGTTACATAAATCAGTGCCGAATTATTCTCAGCCCTTATTTTGTCAATTGCTGAATCTCCTGTCGGTTCTGTATATCCAATCAAACGAGATAATACTTCTACAATTGTTTTATAATCCATCTTTTATTTTCTCCTTATTTGTCATAAGTATATGGATCACTTTCCCATTTTGCTCCACATGTCAAACAAGAAAAGCAATCTATGTGATAATACTTATACTTTTCTGGCTTAAATAAATAATATAATATTCCTCTGTCTGTTTCATGTTTCTTCCCATACCAATTTTTACAAGTACCAGAAATTATCCCTTTATTTGTTATACCATTTTTGTAATAAGATATTGCCATTTTATCTTCTCCGCAACACGGACATTTATCGCATCCTACTAATGCAGCTTTTCTTATCTGATCTTCTACCAAACATTCTTTTGCTGTTTTTGTTATTTTCATAATCTACATCCATTCTTCTTCAAAACAGAAATCTTCTAGGCATCCACCAGAACAAGAACGATCTTCGTCAATAATTTCGCCTCTTATCATTTGTTCCATCTCTTCATCTGAAGCTTCTTTGTATTCTACTTCATACCCAAGATATTTCAAAAGAGCCAACCAATCAAAATCCTCAATTCTATGCCCTTCTCTAATAAAATTTTCATAATGAAGAACTGCATAACCATCTGCTGTTATAAGTTTAATTTTGTTACTTGCCATAATTCTCACCTCTCAATCATATGGCATCCACTCTGGATCTCTATAAACTATTCCACTTTCGCAATATACTTCGTCCATATCAAAATAGCCATCACATCCAGACAAAGCCCATGATAAACAATTTATCATTTTTATTACTTCTGATTTATTGAATACCGCAAACAATTGATTCTTATCATAATCTGCAATAATATTTAAATCATCAGTAGACCAATTTGTTTGTCTATGTATATCTTTTTCTGTGCCATATTCATATGTTGGAACTAAGTCTAAATTGCAATTGTTTCCGACTTTAATATGTAAATTTTCTTTTATGAACTCAGATACATACTCTGCATATACTGTTCCACTAGGCTCTTTTAATAATTGTTCTTTTGTTAGAATTCTCATATATCTCACCTCGCTTCTTCCTTTCTTTTGCACGTTGCTCTTTCAATAATTTACAGTTACCACAATTATTCCTGTTTTTACAAAACCAACAATTATCATTGTCTAATGTCCACCACCAAGGAGGCTGTGGACGCATTTTTCTTTTTTTTGGTTTACTCATACACACCATCTTTTACTTCAACTGGACACTCATATTGTGTATTGTAATAATTAACAATCTTACTCTCTTTCATGTCGATTTTTACATAAGCACTCGCATGTGGAAATCCACCATCATACCCTTTTACATACATGTAATTACCAACAATTTTAGTTCCAACAATCTCAAGATGATTTTCTTCAAACCATTTTCCAGAAATAATTTCTGCGAATTCTTTTAAAATTTCGTGATAATCATAGTCTTCGTACATACAAATCATATTGTTAATCCTCTTTTGTATTCATTGCTGATTCTTTTAAAATCTTATATACACTCTTATAATTGCCATTTTTGTCTTGGATATCTACACCAAAACTCCTAAAAAAAACTTTAAACGCCTCCATTTTTTCTTCTTTTAATGCACAAAATTCTGTAGGTTCTAAATTGATTATTTTAATAGCTCTATTTATATCCATATTTATTTTCCTACCTATAATTGTTCTTAAATATTCTTATTCATAATTCTCCAATGAAAGAGTGATTTCGTTATTCTTTCTCTAATACAATAATTGCTTTGTAATATTTACTATTACACGAACTGGCTTCGATTTTATATCCCTCAGATAAATATTCATTTCATTTTCAAAATCCGTCTTATTTTCAATCTCTAAAATAATACATTTTTTCATACCAGTTACCTCGTTTATCTCGATCTGTTTGCATCTACTTGTCAGCATTGAAGCTATTGCCATCCCATGAATTATTGCTTGTTTGCATTCTTGATTATCTTTGAACACTGTCGCATCAATCATCTTGTCAATTTCACAAGAAGAAATACAATCCAAAACTTTCTGCTGAAATTCCGTAGAATCAATTAATATTTTGTTGGAAAAATCAAAATCACTCACAACTCACGTCCTGCTTTTTATAAAATCAATAATATCGTCAATTACTTCTTCATTAAATTCTTCAAAGTCATCTACTTTAACTGTCCCACATTCAAACGCAGATTTATCTCTTGTTAGATTGTAAGTATAACAATCGACACCAATTCTGAAATACTCCATAAGAAGTTCTTTTAGAAAATCATAATTAAGCTCAATAGACTGTGCAAATTTCTGATCTATCATTTCTTTAAATTCTTCTTTATCGATATTTATAGTTGCAACAAGTTGTGGTTTGACTGTTGGTTGTTCGTCTAATAATTGTCTAATACCAGGTAAGCGACTTACACTAATGCTACTGCTACCAAGTGCCATACGAATATCTTTATTTGTAATTTTATCTACGTCAATTAATCTCATAACTTACTTCACCTCTCGTTTCTAATATCTGCCAACGGAGTTCTCTTAGAAATATTCTCTGTAATACGTTCCTCAAAAACATAATCTGTAATTGGCTTTAACAAATTACATTTTCCAGGATTACAACTTTTTTCTTGTAACAAATTACATGCATAGTAACCATCAGAAAAAATACAATCATTAGAGCAACTTGGCATTTCATCTACAATAATTTTCATGATTCATCACCTCTAATCTTTCTCTCCAAAATGTATCCATATTCATTAATTACTTCCTTTAATAGTCTTTCACTCTCTTTTCGTGCCTTGGTACTATTAATGACTGATAGTTTATTCTCCAACCCATGCAGGTTCTTCATTTCTATTTGTGTATCGGTAAAACCAAGTTGAAGATTCAAGATTTTATTTGCGATAGATTTCAGATTATCATTATATTTATTAATAGCAATTGTCAGTTCTTTTGGATATTCCATTACTTCCAAATCCTTTCATGTTCATTAGCATACTTTACCAGTCCATTTTCCATCTTTTAGTAACACATCTATAAATTCATCTGGATTGTTGCCTGCTGCTTTTACTTTTCTAATTGCTTCTTCTATACTTATTTTCTTTGTTACACAAAGTCCGTCTTCTGTTTCTTCAATATTGTATTCATTTTCAAAATATACCTTAATTGGTTTGTCTTCATTAAAAGTCGGTATAAGAAAAACTTTATCCTCACTAAAAACGCAAGTAAAATTTTTGTCTATTATTATATCATTTCCAAATTCTTTCATATTCATCAATCCAATGTTGTGCAGAAAAAGTATTGTGTCTGCGAATTTCACTTTGAATTTCTTCCCACAGAATACAATAATCTTTCATAATTTTATTTCTCACAAAAGCAGCATATCTATTACTTTCTGAACGCATTTCGTTACAATATAAAAACGCTTCTGTCGGATCATACTTACTTCGTTTACCGGTTAATAACCTGTCGTATTCTTCCGTTATTCCCATGTATAGACAAGCTAATCTGTATGGTAAATTAAAACTAGGCATCTTTTAATTTCCTTCCACATACAGGACAATACTTAATTTCCATAATATTCCCAGTGTAATAATCATCTTCACATTCGTGCCAAAAGCTATAAGTGTTGTTATTTTCATCATATGTAATGCAATTGACTTTTTCATGATCTGCCCAATATTGATTATTTAATTTTTCTTCGTTGTATATTTTATTGCAAAAATCACACATCTGTTTTATAACCCCGCTTGTTTTCCAATGAAGTTAATAGCTTTTCCTGTAACTTTATTAACACCATGTCCAATTACTTCAAGATAATATTCTTCCCAATGTTCTCCTTTTTTGTGATATTTAGTTTCGTCTTTGTAGTATCCATCTCGATACTTAACAACAAATTCTACAGTTCCCTTAAAATCTTTAATGAGTGTTGTTGTCCAAGGTCTTGATTCATACCAATCAAAATCTGTATTGTATGCCAAAACTTCATCCAACAAGAATACTGAGACTAACCCTGCATCCGCACAAAACTCACCAATCTTTTCTTTTGTGTCTAAATTATATGTCGTACAACCCCAATCACCATATAGTGTGTCTTTTGTCATGTAGTGGCTAATTCCCAACTTTTCCATATCAGATCCATAATTACAAGTTAACCAATCATCATGAGTTTTCGTAATATAACAAGGATCTGTGATAAGAATATCTCCATTAAATTCCATTGACATATCCAAGTAATTTTCTAAATAATATTTATTTTTATATTTGTGAACTAAATCTTCAAGATTTGTTTCTGTTATCCATTTTTGAAAATTTGCATAATCTTCATCAAAATCATTATTTTCGCCACAATACTCCATATATTTTAATGTTAAAAATGTAATCACATCTCCATAATCTTTATCTAGTTCCGTAACAACATTATGATAATCTTTATCAGACATATTTAATGACTTAACAAGTTTTTTAATTTCTGACTTTACAGCTTTACACTCATTTAATTTATTTTCAAACCAAGTCTTATCCATTTCTCATTCCTCTTTATTCCATTCCCACATACTATAATAATCATCTGTTACAAAACTTAACATATGTCGCATGTATGTGGTGGTGGACAATCCATATTGTTTACACAGTTATCACAGTTTTTCTTCACTGCATTAAAACCAATACATTTTCCATTATCATATTTTACACTCGTAATAAAATATTGATCACCATCTACGTATACATTTGCGTCTTGACGATTTGTAATGGAAAGTGGCTGTTTCCCTAATTTCTTCCAAATTTTATATAATTTCATACTTACTCCAATTCTTCTGCATCAAACACTTTATAATACCTTACAATTCGACCATTTACATCCAAAATCTTAAATCCATCTGGAACTTTTTTGTAAGAAAATCGCTCGTCTTCGAAAACGAAGTCTTCAGCTCTTTCTACCGCATCCTGCCATGCTTCTTCATATGTATTCCATATCGTACAGCTCCCATTATAATCTGGTGTAATACAAACACAGGCATAACAAGTTCTTTTTAAACTCCAATATTCATCATTCACATAGGGCTCCTCTTTCCTTATATTCTTCTATATGAAACGGACGTTTCATTAACTTTTTACTCTACATATACGCTCACATTTAGCGTAAATTTTGCCACCATTTTCTTCATAGTACTGTTTTACCAATTCGTCCATTTTCTCATCTACATCTTCTTCGTTTATATCAATCTCATAAGCATATATGCAAGTCTCAGAATCGCCTTCTTCCTTCATAATGCGAATAAGATGTACGACTTCTGTTTTAACCTCTTCCTTCTCATGCTCTTTCTTCTGCTGTTTGAGGATTTCAAGTACTTTGTCAGGATGTTCTGCCCTGAAAGTTATGCATTCATAAACACCTTTTTCTTTACTGATTGGACATTTTCTACAAGGCACACTACACATCTCAGCTTGAATTCTAATTGCTTCTTCTGCTGTCAGTTCGCCCTCGACTAATCCTTCAAGCATTCCGTCTGTCCACATATAGTCATCTTCTACAACTTTGTAGCAATCATCATACACGTATGCAATCGTTACAACTTTCTTTAACATTTCATCCATTACGTATAAAAAACCATACTTCTCATCTATGTTTAAATCTTCTCTAACTCTTACCTTGTCTCCAACTTTATATTTCATTACGCTTCTCCAATCTTCATTTAGTTGTAGCATTATAGATTTTTAGTCATAATCAAAATCTCCTAATTCAACTTCCTTATCACATAAAGGGCAATTACAATACGCTCCGTCGCACCAATAATCTGTTTTGAAGTCTACATCCAAAAATGGAACTTCTACATCATTGAAACAATGAGGACACATGAAATCCACGGAAACAGGTGCGCTTATAATTGTGTAATCTACTGGATTATTTTTGTCCATCACTTTTCACCAATCAATTCAAATCTGTATTTCTGCTTCACATCTGGGTATTTCACATGATCAACCTTGCTCACGAACATTCCATAAGGTCTGCTCCAAATAGCTCCGCCCTCACATTCATAAACCACATAAAATTGCCCCGGTGCTTCCGTATCCTGGCTGATATGTAAAACCTTAACTGTATGCCCCTTAAAATGTCTGTAGACTTGCCCTACAACAACATTTCTATCGTTATCTACTGGAACTTTTCTCTTGAAATGTTTCTCGCATCCCGCAAGATCGCAGTTGTAAAAATTCAATGGGTTTTCATTTTGGTGTAGCTGCCATAATATTTTCCTTTCAAATTTGTCGCATGGCTTATACTGTTTTTATGTTTTTGAGTTTTCTTTGCAGAAGCTTGATTACTTTATAATATCTGTAATTCTGTCGCAATCCAATCTTTTTGACATATCGAAACTTGATTGTAAATTTAATATGTTTACAAAGAAAATAGTTGCAAAAATCAACGGGTGTCAGATGGTTCAGATGTTCAGAATCACCTATAAAGCCCATAAAGCCATTCTGTTCATCATAGCTAAGTGGCTTTGTAAATACATAGACGATGCTGTCGGTGGCAAACTTTTCCATATCAGTGAAGTCTTTGTTTGCCGACTGCCATCTTAGTCTGGTCAAAAATATGTTATGGTCTTTTATAGGATTTTTTTCTAATGTATTGCACATAGCATTTTTCTCCATTCTTCGAGTTAATCGGTCTTTTATTTGAATAAATTTCAGTTTACTGCGCCTATTCTAATCAATATCTGCATTATTTTATACTTATCACATTCCACGTGTTTACAATTTCTACACCTCAACAGAGATGCTTTACTACACTCAATCATAAAATCGCTCCTCATACCAAATATCTGCCATAGCCCTTGTCAGTTGAACGCCCTCCAAAATAGTGTATCGTTCAACCTTTTTCTACTCAATTACATAATCTTCATCCGATAATACAATATCTAAACCATTGAAATTGTAATCAGATTCAAACCAAGTGTGATTCGTTTTTATATACTGTATTGCTTTTTCTCTTGCAGATTCATAGCTATCCGCTTTTATTACAACTTGATAGCTATCGTCTGCAAACCTAGCTATATACAATTCCATATTTTCACCTCAATCTCCAATGAAATCGTCATTCAATCTACCTCGCATTGCTTAGCACCGGATTTCACAATCTCAATACATTTACATATTCTTTGGTATTCATTAATGCCATGTGCTGGTGTTCCGTCATTCAATTTATCCGTTACTGCTTTTGCTATTCTTTCTTCAAATGTACTCATAATTCGTTCATTTCCCTCAAATCCCCGACAACCGAATACTGACAGCCATTCCAACCATCAATATTCAATTGTCAAGGTGCTGTTTGCTCTTACTTCTCTTTGTATTTCTCCAAAATATCTGTAATTGCTTTCATGTGATCCGACACTTTCAACAAATCTTCATCACTGATTACTGCAAGTCCCATATTCCTTTTTAATTTCTCAATTTCATACACTCCATCTTGAAAGTTAGCAAACAGCATTGCTAAGTGATTTTCTTTTACTGCATTTGAATCCGGCTCATAGAAGATTTCTCTTTTATTATGTTCTCCAAATTTATCAGTAAAGAATTTTGTTCTCTTTGGAGTAATTCTTGTAATTTGTGCCGGAGTAATTAACTGATGCCGGAATGATGAACTCCATCCACAACTCACTTTTTTTGCAACTCCAACCCAATCTCCGACTTTCAATGTGTCTTTGTCTATCACTTTTAATTCAATGTTCATTCTTCTCACCTATCGTTTTTTCCTTTATTCTTTGTCAGCTCCATCCGCAAATCATAGATTTTCTGGCATATCTCATCACAGATTCTTTCCGCATCCGGATTGCCTCTTAATCCGTTAACGTATTTGACGCCACATATTAAGCAAGTCAGTTTTCTGATGCAATTCCACACATTCGTTGTTTCGTTTCTATCAAATTGCTTTGCCAGTTTTCCGTTGTCCTTAAAAAGCGGATATCCAAACCATTTTCTCCTTGAATTTTCAAGCACCACGCCTGCGTCCTTTCTTTCGGCATTCTGCTTCATTTCTTCCATTACAGATTTTCTTATTTCTGCAATAATTTCTTGTTTTTCCTGTTCTGTCATTTTTCTTCACCTACGCAAATCTTAATTGCTCCTCTGTATCATCAATTCTCATGTTCGGTACTCTCTCGCCGACCTTAAGATACGGACAGTTTGCTTCTACGAGCTTTTCTGCCATGATCGGCACTACGCTGTTACCGATTCTTGCGACTTGCTTAGCTATCGGATATTTCTTCCAGTTCTGTATGTCCATGCCGTAGTTCAAGCTCTGCCCATCCATTAAAAATCAAATTATAGATAGCTTCCGTTGAGTAATTACCATTTGTATCCACAAAATATCCGCTTACTTTAAATATCTTTGCCATTGCTATTCTCCTTATCTTCTAACAGTTCAGGATCGTCATAGATATTGCCAATAACTTCCCAATCCTCACTTACCCAACACTCCATCAATTCTGTATTCCCATCAGATATTCCTCTAACACAAGATGATGGATTTTTGTGTGTATAAGTCATAAAAGAACAATTCACAAAAATAATCTCTGCGTAATAGTTGTATTCTTCATCATGACAGAATGGATATTGAAATCCTCTTAATATATCTCCTCAAAGATTTTCTTTCCGTTCTTGTCGGTTAATCCTGTGTACTGGCAAATCGTATCCGGTTTAACATCCGCAAAATCAATTGCATTAATATCCCATTCATCACAAGCCGTTCCTTTGTATTCATTAATCACCAAACCACCTACAAAAACGTGCCTAGGTTTTGGGTAGCCATCGTCAAACAAATATCCATCTATCCACTTGCCATTATCTACACGTTTCCCTCTAAAAAGTATTTCTCTATTCATAACTGTCAACTACCTCCAACTTCTTCAAATCATCAACTGACCATACAGTAGGAGATACAACATTAACCATTGGAAACTGTACGTTAAAACCACTAATATATGTATAATCAGAATCAACACTAAACCACTTATCGTTAACTGCACGAATGTTCTTACACACAAATAGTTTACCATCCTTGTCTCTAATAACAGATTTATAAGTGTTATCAATATAATCTAAAAACGCTCTATCTCTCTTAGAAATCACCGGACGTTTAACATACTCAGATTCCGCCCATTTTCTTATTTCTTCACTACATGAAGGCATATCAGTAGTAAACAAGCATTCTCCGCACGATATTTCACAACATGGTCTAAGTTCCCCTGTTGATCTAACAACAGCAATACTGTTCCCATCACACGCAATTTTAATAATCTCTTTTGCGTACTTCTCTTTATTCTTCATCTCTTCCACCCCACCAAAGTTTATCTACCAATTCACTACTCAAATTCTTGATTATTTTTTTCTTTCCGCATTTTCTGCATTTCAATGATATTTCGCCAAATAAACTGCTTGCAAATTCAACATCATATTCATGCTTGCATAGGAACTTAATCTTACAGCCATTTTTTCTCCAACTCTTGAATTTTTCTTTAAATTCAATTGCAAAACATATAATTACACAAGCGATTGTTACCATCCCAACCACTATTAAAATGTTTTTTACAATTTCAATCATCTCTTCGACATCTCTCTTTCTTACAATCCAGAAGTGTATACTTTTTTCTGAAATCCATGATCGCATTTCCAATTTTTACTGTTGGCAGCAAATACGAATATAACTGTATTCGATTTAACACAGCATCTAATTTATTCTTCATTTGTTCCACCCTCTCTACCAGCAACCCATGTCGTGTCTATCACCAATTGCGTTCGGATTTATCATGTATGATCGTTTTAATTCCGATTCGTCCAATTGATGTTTTAATCGACTTACTTTTTTCTTTAGTTCTATGTTTTCTTGTAGTACTGCCATGAGCTTACAGTTATCACGTTGATCACATTTTGTGTCTTCGGAGTAATTTTCGCATATTAGACATAACTCTTTTTTAATCATCTCTTCCACCTCGCTTAACAATTTCAATGGCTACTGCAATACCATTCGCATAACCCTTTGCAGAATCAAATTGCATTGGATTCTCTTTTATACACCTAGCTTTTTCATCGTCTGCCAATTTTAATTCTTCTTCAAGTAGCGCCACAACCTTTCCAACATCAAATGCTGTCGGTGAATTTGAGAGTAATTCTTTTACATTGGCAAGCAATATACTGCACCCGTCAATATATGGCTTGCCACCCCTTCTTTTCTGGTAATGTCTTCCCACTCTAATAGCAGCTTTTTCAATTTCTTTTACCATAGCGTCTGCATCAATTAGTCTCATTTTCCTCCATCCTCTTTTGAAAGTGTCCCATAATAGATCCAATATACCGAATCAAAACTTACAAATATATCATTTCCATCAAACCTAATATATTTAGGTTTCTCCCCAAAATGAACTTTCATCCTATTCTCCTATTGCGTTTTATCCAACTACAATTTTTGATTCAACTTTATATACGAGTACACTAGAATCGAAAGAATCAAGCTTATTATCGTTTAAATTTATTACCAAATTTGGAAACCTGTTGTCTGTTTTTACAACCCCATCTTCATCAATTTTCATATATAACTCATCTTGGTACAAAAAAGATTCACCTATTTTTATATTTTCTACAGTTGTTTGAATATTATATTCTATTTTCATAATGCTTCTCCTTATAAATATTTTAGTTGTCATCCAACTTTCTTCCACAGTACGGACAATAGTTTATATCCAACCTGATATGTACAATTTCATCATAGTAATTATCCCATTCCAACGTTTCTACATCCAGGTAATAGCCATTATCTCCACGAAAGACTTCGCATTCGTATGAATTTTCATCACAATACTTACACATAGTTATTCTCCATTATGAAAGTTCGATTTCATTCGACCTCCAAAATACAACCACCACTTCTTAACTTTCAGGTTGATCTTATCTTCCTTGAATTCTCTGATCTTTTTATTGTTTTCTTCATATACGGAAATTTGTTCTTCTACTAATTTATCTGATTTCAGTTCTGGATACATAGAAACTAATGTAATAGAACTTTCTGATTTTATTTTTTCATATGTATCAGATTCATAGTTCATATAATTAGAAACCAATGTGTCGATTTGTTTCTCTATTTTGTTATTCTCTTCTTGATACATTACAATTTTTTCGTCTATGGTTTTTCCATTACTTACAGAAATCCCTAAAAACATACCAATGACAAGTAATACACAGAAACATACTAAGAAAAAACCAGCAAAATCTTCATCAATTACATAAGCTATAATAAATCCTATGATTGAAATTATAATAAGTAATATAATCATTTATTTTATTCTCCTATCTTCTACAATGAATCTGCATATTCCTTTACTTCTCTGGCAAGATATTTCATAATCAGTCGTTTTTCCGCTAATTCTCTTCCCTTGGAAAAATCGAACTCGTCTTCTTTACAACAAGATGCATTCGCTCTTAAACTTCCATCTTTTAATTTTACCTGCACACGTTTTCTGTTTTCTCTATAATAGATTTCCTCTTCAATACATTCTCTAGTTGGGTTATAAAAAATAATATAACCAAGCTTCCATTTAGTCCAACCTCTTTTTACTGGTTCTTTTTCTTCTTCAACCAATTCAAAATACTTTTCATATTCGTCAAACGACATGCAACCGAGATGTCTTCCATTACCGAATCTGAAACAAATTACTCCACCATCATTTACATCTGTTACCTCACAGATTTCTCCAATGTTGTCAAACACACCCATTTTTGCTTTAAGTCTTATTTTGTCTCCTTTAATCATGCTGCCTTAATCTCCTTTCCAAATTTCTTATTGAACTTATCAATTACTTCTTTCTGTTCTTCTGTTACATCATCATTGAATCTTCTTTTAGCCTGTACAATCTGATCATTTCTTACTTCAATTGTTACAAGACTTTCTTTTGGACTGTTCTTTTTTCTCAAGAATAATATATGACAGTATCCATCAATAACCTTATCTATATAAGAACTAACACAATTACTTTGGCGAGCTGCCTCGTCCTTAATTTCTTGAGTGGATTTAGGATAGATAAATACATACTCTCCAAATGAACATTCATATTCTTTCTTCATTCTTTTTCTAAATAATTCTTCTGAAAATTTTTTCTTCATTCTGTTATAATTTCTACATGCAATTTTATGAGTTGTAAGAAAATGTCTTGGATACTTATCATATTTATTGCTAAGTTGTCTCATCATATCCGCATAATCACATAATTCACGAATAAGGAAAGCCATATCTTCAATTGCTTCAAATGTTTTTATTCTATCTATGTATAACCACAAATCTTTTGCATTATATCCGTATTCATTTACAAGGATGTTAAAATATGATTTTGCGTTTGCATCATATATGTTTTCTGATGTTTTCCATATCTTATAGATATCATAATAATCCAAACTTATATAATCTAATTTGTAGGCAATACAGTATGCGTTTGGGTTTTCTTTATAGAATCTAACAATGTCGTTGGTAAGTTTTATAGAATATTTTCTACATATTTTAAGAAGTGATTTTGGAATGTCTTCAATAGAATATTTAAAACTTTTCAAGTTTTGTTCTCTTACGTCAACAATATCATCTATACCAGCAGAAAATAATTGCTCAAATCTTGAATAAAATGGAACTCTATCAAGTACAGTTCCGATATTCCAAATTTCATGGTACGAAGACTCTGCTCTCATTACAAAAATCAAGAATTTTGCATACTTCTTATCATCACAATTTTCAATTACTTGATTCATTGAAATACCTCTTAATTGACTTCGCAAATCTTTTACAGGTTTTCCTTTAATTCCAATCGCTGTCTTAGTCGCAAAATCATACTTAACATTTCTTCCGTCTTCAAAATCAAAGACGAGAAATTGTTTATCTTTATATACTCTCATTTAATCACCACATTCGTTTTACAAAACTTCATTAACAATTCCATATTTCTCTGCATCTTCTGAATTAATATAGAAGTCTTGTTTCTTTTCCCAAATATTATCCAGTTCTTCTTTTTTAAAATATGTTCTATCAAGAATATACTGGATAATATATTCATTCATTCGATCATGTTCTGCCATGTTTTCTTTAATACCTGTATATTTTCCACTAATCCAACAAACAGGTTGATGAAGCATGAATGTGGAATGCTTGTAACAGTATCGCTTATGTCCTGCTAAGAAAATCTTGAAAGCTGCACTCATAGCATAGCCAGTACAATATGTATAAATTGGTGTTTTGCTATTTACAATAATGTCAATCAATCCCCACATGTCATAAACTACTCCACCATACGAATTGATGTAGATTTTAATTGGTTCACGCTTATAATCCTTTTCTTTCTTATCTTTTTCATCATCTTCTGTAAGTTGATGTAAGATATTCCATGTAAGTTGTCCGATTGATTCATTATCTACATCATCAGATAGAAAATATAATCTCTTTCCTGTGTTTGCATAAGTATTATCTTTAGTTCCCATTGGTCTATACTCCTTTATTTTTTATTCCCATAACTTAATTCCTCGTCTTTCACATAGTTCTTCCAACACATCAGCCTTTTCGCTAAGATACTTTTCACATTTTTCTTGTTCTGCAATATCTATTGGATCATAACCTAGTTCATACATTTTTTCCGTTTTACTTCCAAGGCAATCATAAACTGCATCATAATATGCATCTTCCAAGTCTTTATCAGACAATTCATTTGCCCATTTGGTCAACTGTATTCTTTCTCCTATTTTCATATCTCTCATCCTCTTAATTGCAAGAAGCATTGTTTTTCCAGAACATCTTGGCATACTAATAATCTGCATAGTTATTCAACCTTTACAAAACCAACAACTTCCAAAACATTTCCTAAATCTTCATAGAATTTTTCTTTGCATTTGTCACACAGATGGCTTTTATAGATGTATTGTTTTCCATTTACAATAACACGTTGAGAAATATATCCGATTTTATCATAATATTCATCACCGTATTCTTCACTCTCACCTAAATATTCTCCACATTCATCGCAATAGAATTTATGAATTTTTCTTTTTTCTTCTACGATCTTCTCTTCTATCTTCTCCATAATTTTCTCCATTTCTCAACAAACACATTAAACTCGATCCATATCTTTTGATACCAATGCAGTTTTACTCCATAAAAATATTCTATTTATAATAGTAAATAATTGCACGTTTACTTCTTTTACAGTCATATGATTCAATTGATTCCAGGACACTTCCATTTTCAAATTTGATTTTCATAATAAATTATTACCTTACTCTAACCATTCATTATCGATGTAATAGAATCCAAACACAGCTAGAACCATTACAATAATCCATACAATCCAAAAGATTACAACTCCAATGTTTCTTTCTAATTCATCCTTAGTTTCTTTAATTGACATTTCGTAAAAATGTGTACTGTCAGAAATTGTTTTGTCTTTCAATTCTGTAAAGATAGTTCCCTTATACTCAATATTTGTTCCATAATATTTATATCTGACATAACCAGATTCTTTAATTGTGTCAATATAATCTGCACTTGGAAGTTTTATCTTGTTGCTGTCAAAGACAACGCCACAGAATAATACTTCTTTACATTGCATGTCTTCACTGCCAGCATAATCCCACGACCAATAAACTTCTGTATGAATTCGAGTATGACCTTTCCCATCGGTGGTTGTATATGTTCTAGTATGTCTATTATAGTGTTCCTCAATTTTCTCTACATACATATATTCTCCGCCGATTTCTGGATAAGTAACCGTATCAACCGCTTTCAATTCACCATACACGAAAGCATTTCCAACATTAGTATCCATACCATATCTGAACAAATCAGTACTCTCTATCTTTACCGCTTTATTATATTTTGCATTTTTATCATCTTGGATCTGCGAAATCTTTCCAGAAATCACAAATCCAATTAATAGCATCACAGCAACAATAGAAATACTTGCAAGAATTTCACGATAAGTAATTTCAAAATCACCCAAATCAAAGCTGTTATGTTTCTTCATTTACTTAATCCTCTCCGAATAAATTCTGTGGAGCATCTTCACCAACTTGGAAATCTAATAACTGATAGTCTTTTGTCTCATAGCCAAGCATTCCAAGGAAATTTCTTGCCGGAAAGCTTCTTACATATCTCTTATATGTTTTCACTTGTGTATTGTAATTATCTCTGTAACTTGCGATTAGATTTTCAGTTGTAGATAATTCGTTCATTAGCTGCTTATAATTTTCATTGGATTTCAATTCAGGATATGCTTCAGATACAGCGTTAATTGCTGTTGTGATATTTTCTGCATCTACTTTGTCAGACGTTCTACCATCTACAATTGCTTTTAATGTTTCCGACTCATGTTTATCATATTGTTTAACACAATCAGCAAGATTATATACAAGATCAACTCTTCTCTTTTCTTGCACTTTGATTCCTGACTGTGCTTCTTCTACCTGTGTTTCATAATTAATTGCTTTATTCTGGAATCCCTGCACTCCGAAAATAATCATCAAAATTACCGCAATAACACCAAATCCAATAATTACAGGCACTTTCCAATTTGTATTTTTCTTACTCATTTTTTAATTCTCCTTTATTATTTAATCTTTTCTTCCAACCGTAAATATCCAACGGATTAATCTGTAAATATTGTATCCTATCGAAAACGGAAAGGCTAAAATATGAATCACAGAAGTTATAAATCCAACACCAAACCAATTTAGGCTTGTCCATCTTTTATAATTTGCTTTATATTTAAAATATGTGAAATTAGAATTCATAAACCCCATGAAAATAATCCCAGTGGCACAAACGTATCCCATAACAAAAAAGATATATTTTATGATAATCACTTCCTTTCTTTTACAACACATGTTATAATTAACGCATTCATTTTTGCACAGTGCGCAGAGTTATATAATTATTCTCTGCGCACTACCAACCAATTTACACTCTAATATTCATATCTTTTGTCATGTTCTCGACTGTATTTTCCGAAATTTCATAACCACACAAAGCCGATTTCAGTGCTTCAGCATAAATCTTCGCTGCTTCCTTTGTTTCTTTCAGTTTTTCTTCCGCAAGTCTTTCAGCTCTTCTCTTCTTCTGAGCAATTTTATTTTTTTTCTTATTCTCTCGGATTCTTTCCCTCTCGACTTTTTCTTTTTCATCATATTCTTTAATGGCAAGCTGTGCTTTATATACTTTCATTGCATTTTTAAGAACTTCCATCTTACTCTTGTAGAATTTAAACTGATCAGCTTCATGCTCAATACCTTCAGCCGTAAGATCTGAATTATCGTTTTTTACTAAAGCAAGGATTACAGCTCTTTCAACACTAAATGTGTCCTGTGGATCACATACAAGTTTATATTCTTCCAATTCATACCATCTTTCAATTGCAACCTTTACAACTTTGTCTGGCACGACAACTTCCACTGAATGTACAATAGAATTATTTCTACACTCTTCAAGTTTCATTTCAAGTCTTTCTCTCTGTGTCATCTTCTTTTTCTTATTATTCGTCTTCTTGTCGTTCATTTTATTTTTGCCCTCTCCTTTTATCTCATTTGTCAAATCTTTAATTACGCTATGAAAAAAGAATTTATGCATATCATCGATCATTTTCTGTATATCTTCACTATATCTAATAGCATCCATTTTGCCATCATAAGGCACAGGTTCAAACATGTCATCTGTCCAACAACATTCCATTTCTTTAATTGTATAGCACGACTTTAAAGGCGTACAATCATCATATAATATTCGTGCAATGGTTACTATTTTTCCACGCAATTCAGACATATCCGAAATAACAAAAACTCCACCATATTCTTTACCTTCTGTCAAATCGCTTCTGACTCTAACTTTATCTCCAACTTTATACTTCATATATAATATTCTCCTTACACAAGTGTCTTATATTCATTCAGCTTCTCCGCTAAAGCAGGGCTCTCTTCTGCATACATTTCGTATTTCTTAGATTCATCCATTGCCTTGATCATTTTGTCCATTTCTTTCTTAAGCTTATCTGCTTTTTTACGTCTCTGAACACGGGCATCATAAGCTGACGTATCGACTTTACAGATTACTTCGGCTGTGATATTTCTTGAAATTTCTTCTGGTGTAAGAATATTAGTAATCTCAAGAACATCATCACAAGCTCCAGACACAATCACCTTATCTCCTACTGTATATGTATTACCATCATTGTAAATTGCGTAATAATACCTACCTCCGTATCTCTGTACTGTTTCTGCTACTGCGTAATAATTTTTCAATGTTGCCATTATTTTATTCTCCTTTCTCATTTGAAATGTGACTTTCTTCTAATTGGCTAATTTGCTTGCTTTAATCTAGATTATTTCTCCAATCTTTCCAATAAATGCTCCGATCCAACATAAAGCCATGCCAAACCAAATATATTTATTTTCCTTCTCTTTTGTTCTAATCATGAATATTACACTAAAAATTGTTGTAAGTGCATACAGCACCGCCTGTAAAATTTTCGTTTGAATCATTGTTTTCATCACCCTTTTTTATCATTCCTATATTCTTTCTTTATTCCGAGTAAAGCAATTTCTGCTACAATCAGTACAATTATTTCAAATAAAAATGTCAAAATAATTGCCGGAAAACAAAATATGACTATCGGCATCATATACAATTTTCCAAACCAGTTCTTATTGTTCATCCAGCTTTTCAAAAAAGGAATAAATTCTCCTCCGTAAAGTATAAACCAACCAAATGACATAATAATTGTGACAAAACCATATATAATCAACAAAACTATAATTGTATCATTCAATCCATTTCACCTTCTTTCGCATTTCTTTGAAAATCAGTTTCCTCATATTGCTCCAACCGCTTGCTTCTTTTTTCGATCTTCTATGTAATATTTATATCCGTCTTTCTGGCAGAACTCCGTAAAGTCCGCATAACCCTGATAGAAGAAATCTGGATTTGCTCTAGCTCTATAGCAAGAAGACTTCATTTTACATTCTTCGCACAGGCACATCGTTATGTCAGACATAAAAATCACCTCTCATTCTTTCCTCTAGTTCTTTATTCTCTTTACGACTCTTTTCTTCTAAGTCATCTAATTTCTTATTCCAAACTTCCGCACAGTGCTCAGCCATGTCCTCAGTATGAAAACACTGACTCTTTGGAACTTCAATATTGTAAGTAAATCCATAGACAACATCTTCTACAACTAGTTTAATGTATTTTACATATCTCTTACATACATGATATCTTCCAGAGCGACTTCCAAGTTCCACAGTCCAAACAGCATCTCCAACATCAAATTGAGTATTAAAATATTTCTTCATATCCTTTATTCTCCTTTTAAAATCGACTCAACGTATTTATCATTCTCTTTGTCTGCATAATATTTGTAAGCCAACAATGCAGGAAAGTCAGTATTTTTGCCCTTTGTCCAAAGAAGATACTCACACCAATTAGGTTCCGGATTTTCATCTTCATTTCTTTTGAACCAACTCGGATTTTCAAACATTTTTGCAAATTGATTATCATAATCGCTATAATTAATGACTTTCTCTTTTTCATATCCCTTGATTCTAACAAGCACATCTTCAACAATAACCCTCTTAGCAAGACGACATAACCAATTCACAAACTCCCTATACGTTTCCTCAAATTCTCGATCTCGCAAATCACCAGTTACTGTAATTAAATAATCATCTTGCATCACCATCCATCCATGGTTGTATGATCGATGACCATATCTATCTCGCAAATTATCTGTCTTCATCATGAACTCATCGCAGGAAGAACTATTGTTTGTTCCTGGCATTTGAGTAAAAGAAATATGCATGTCACTTTCTGACCCTGTTACATTGGGAAGATGATCAAGAACTGTATTCAATATGTAAGTCATTTCTGCCTGTGTTCTTCCAATCGGAGAAACAACTATTGTTCCTTGTATGTGTGTCCAATAGCTCATACGCTCACACCTACTTTCTTCTGCATTTTAAGAAAATTTGCCAAGCTATGTAACATGGTTTTATATTTCTCTTCCTGCGACATTTCTGTCGGGAATGTTTTGTGGCTAACTGAATATCTCTGCAACCATAAGTCCATATCAATATCATGTTTATAGGCATAAGCCACAACTGCAATAATTGCGTTTTCATTTTCTGGTGCAAGCACCGGAGAATTAGGTTTTACAATTCTAAGGTCTTTAACGCATGACTCAATATATCCAAAGTAGTCATCAATGTCTTCGTCCGTGCAATCCGGATCAACAATTTTTTTCACAAAATCAATTGTTTCCATTTCAGAATCATCCGAATTTATTTTTTCAGATTTTTTTTCTTCATCGATTTCAGGATTTCCATTTATGTAATCTGAAAGGAGTTTATTTATGTAGTTTGCTTTTGCTAAAATTAACTTTTTGTCTTTTGTATGTTTATTATTCTCTAACTCAAGCCATGTGCTTCCATCTATTTCTGTTCCTTTTAATGCATCAAACGAAGATAAAAATTTTCCAAGAACTTTATTTGAAATTTCTTTATTTTCCAATTCCTTCATTACCAACATCCAAGATGGTAAATTCTTTGCTGAAAAGAGTTCAACAATTTTCATATCTTGAAGCTTATTAGAGAACTGACTAAGTTTATCAAAGTATTTTTCAACCAAAGAAAAATCTTCCTCTTTTGCATTATCATTTAAGTATTTACAAATGTCTTTCGAGTTCTTTTTCCAGTCTTCAAAATATCTTGCTGCCATAACACATTCTGATACCGTTCGTTCCCAATTTCCTTTCTTTTTATCTGTCTCAGAAAGGGTTGTCCCATTAATTAGAAAATCATGAGTTGTAATTTTCTTAATTCTTTCAGCAAAAGCACCAATATATGTTAATGCTTTCTGAGATGGTGACATGCTTACAGTTGAATTGTATAACAATACAAGATCGCTTGTTTCTTCTGGAGTGCAATCCTGATAAACTGCCGCAGCGAGCTTGCATTTGCCCATTCTTTTCTTCAACTCTTTTGGGAAATCATCATACGTCTTATTTACGAGGTCAAAAACTTTAATCTCTTTTACAATGTCACCATTTTCATCACGAACTACTTTGCCATTTTCATCAACCTTATTATCCTGATATTCAATGTAACGATTTCTAATCGATCTAGTAATTTTATATCCATCAAAAATAAAACGTCTGATTGCTTCTGTTCTTTGACCACCATCCACTACATAAGTTTGGATTGTTCCGTCGTCGTGATTTTCTTCTGCGAGAATTATATTTGGGATATATACTCGTTTTGTTGCAACTGTTGAATAAATCAGATTATTAATCATTTCATTACTCCAACAGAATGCACGTTGTACTGCCTGATCTACTTTAATATCACCATCTTCTACTGACTCCATATACTGTGATATATTTAATGTTTCTAATCTGTATTCACTTAACATTGTATTTCCTCCTTAATTCTCTTGTTCTTGTATTATTTTTAATCGCCCTTATGCTGTCATTATATACAGCATTATTAATATGTAAGATGTCTTCGATTTCTGTTTGCGAAAAACCATCTGCAAGCATATATAATATTTTTTTTTGTAAACCAGAAAGTCCATCCAAATAAGTTTTCATTTCATTTGAGCAATCGTCATAATCATCTGAAAAAAGATCTTGCATTACCTTATCTTCAGTTGAGACTTCTTCTGAAAAATTTTCCCAAAGTTCTTTTTGGTCACTTTTATTTATTCGAGCAAATATTGAAACGTCAAAAACGGGATTTTCTTCCCAACATTTATCATCTTCGTTCCATTGCATTTCTCTTGCACACCTCATAGGATTTGTTAAGTCTCTTGAGTATGTCCAAAATTTTTTCCAAATATTTCCCCATAAATAAGTTTTAAAAGAGGCGGTTTGATGTGGATCGTATGTATCAATGCTCTGGGTAAATACTAAATACCCAAGACTTTTTAAATCGTCATTAAAAAACCTAGGCATCCGTTTTTTCTTAATCAACTCATTTAAGATACTGTTAAGTTCTGCCATGTTATTTGACAGATATTTCTCACCAATCTTTTCTGCTTCTTCCTGCGACATAAGCATTCTGTCATATTGTTGTTGTGTAAAATACATGTCTACCACCTCTAACTTTCTTCCTCATCTTCTACAATTCTGAATTTGTATTTTCTTCCAAACAATCCTGCAATCGCTTTTCTTGTTCGTTCTCTTGAAACTAATTTTGGATTTATTTCTGAAATCACATTTTCAATAATTAATATTTCATCTTTAATCTCCCTTCTTTTCTCTCGATTTAATTTGATGTCTTTATATAGCAACCATCCTTTATACATATCCTTTGTCTTTTCTAATTCAATCGTATGTAAAATGTTCAAAATATCGTTATCGACATTCTTAAGCTTTTTAATCAGCTCTGTGTAACGCTGTTGTGCCTCATTTAATACGTCTTCGCAAGTTCCAAATTTTTCTATCCAACAAGTAATATTTGAAGATAAATCTTGAGTAGCAGTTTTGTTTATCGACTTCCTAGAGATTTTATTTTCTATCTGTGGAATTGCCTCTACCTTAAAATTTAACTTTTTGAGAGTCTTTGGAAGATTGTCCAAAATATTTCTGGCTTTTGAATATTCGAACTCTCCCTTTTCGCCTTCCCCACAAGTATCTGGTCTTCCGTTGGGCGAAAGCTTAATGTACACATTTTTGTGGTTACGAATCATGTAATCCAAAATTGATCACTCCTTTCTTCTGATACCAACTTATTCTCATGAATTTGTAAAAAAGGACACACAAAAAAGACCTTGAAATTCTCATTTCAAAATAAAATGGTTTTTGATGTATGCTCTATGTCTATAGAACAAGAATCGACCCATATTCTGTTGTTTGTAGTTACAGGGAAATATTGGTAGAAACACCAACAATAACTTGACTATGCTTATACATTTATGTAATAATGTAGTCGCATAGTTAAGTTTGCCGACTTCTCTATGTGATATATGTATTGGGAAGAAAGTTGTGGATTGCCGTCCTTATCAACTTTCTTCTTTTTTTATTCCCTTATATTAACCAATTATATTCCAAACATTTGTTCGTGTCAATATCTTTACGAACATCCGTTCTGTTATTCTATTTTGGGGAATGCAATATTCCTCAAAATATCACGTTCGCTTGTAATCTCTCCATAAAGCGACAGTATCCCAAACATTTCCATATCATCATAAGAAATGTCTTTTGCAAGATCCACCAGACGTTTCCCCTCTGATTTCTCTTTTGTAATTGTCTCTTTATGAACATAATTATCACGGTTCATATAAAAAATTTTGACTGTATCTCCAGGAGCTTCGTCAATCATTCTCTTTGCCGTTTCCTTACTAACAGTGATTCCTATTACCTTCATGCCAGTACCTCCTTCCAATCAATATTTTCACCATAGAACATTGTATTGAAGCAAACTCGATTTACAAGATTCCTTTCTTCTTTATTTTCAATTGTTCCAAGCTTTCGAAGAATCTCATGCTCTTTATCTAGGGTACAAGGTTGCTCGCCCAATACCATTGAATATAGAGACAAACCAGTTTCGCTTCTAGCTTGAATGCAACCGTGAACTGGCATATTCTTTCTTTTAATCACATGAGTTAAAGGCATTGCAATCACTGTAGGAGCTGTTGTTGTGCCTAACTCATTGCCAACAATTACATATGGACGTTTCTTTTTCTGCCTATGACCAGTAGGTTCTTGTAAAACTATTTCTGCCTCTACTACATCGTACCGATGTAAAGAATTTTTTGCTTTTTCCATATGTATACCTCCTTTCTCTTATGTATTGCTAACCTTTTATGCTCTTATTGTAAAATATCTTTTACCATAAGTCAAGTTATTTTTACATTTTGGTAAATTATTTTTTACTACCAGTAAAATATATTTTATGATATGATATATTATATCCTTTACATATACAACAAGGAGGATAACTTTCATGGATTTTTTATTAAACGATGCATTAAAAGACAAGCATATTTCCAAATCAAGTCTTGCAAAACTGTTAGGAGTATCCAAACCGACAGTTTTGAAATTATGCAATGGCACAGCAAATAGCATTAATTTTGATGTTCTTGAAAAATTATGTATCATATTAGATTGCACACCAAATGATTTATTTAAATTTGAAAATGCTTCTAATGGCGTGGATCTCAGAAAGACACAGATTTATCTTAATTCTCTTATCTCCTCTGATGAGTTTATTGAATTAATCAAGAACACAATTGAAGATCTGGAAAATAAAAAAGACGATACAAAATAAGTATCGTCTTTGCTTTATTATTTTTTCTTCCCTGTATCATAATCATATAAAGTTGGATGTTGATTTTTCTGAGAATCCAAATATCCAACCTCGTCCGCATTTACTCTGTCATATATCTTTTTACTTTTTATGGCTGCATCTTCAGATTCAAACAATCTGCTTTCTGAAACCCTGAATGCTCCACAGGAGCCAATTAGTTGAATCGTATATAAATCCCCTTGTCTGTTCATCACCTTTGCTTGCTTCACACTTAAGTTGTTTTCCAAAATGTAAACAACATCACCTCTTTGAAACATTCTCGTGCCTCCGTATGATTTCTGTTATTTCTTTCACCGTGATATTATATCTCTTTGCTACAATCCTTTTGTCGTTGTATACGCCAAGATCTTTTATAATATCTTCATCGTTCCATTTTATATTTTCAGGCTCGTTCATAAATCCTTCCATTTTTCAATCTCCGTTTCCAGTTATTATTTCCACATCTTCAGAAAAATTTGACTCATTTGAAAAAATACACATTCTTTCCTGTGCTTCCATAATCTCTTCATCTGATATGCAAATATACCTTAATGTAATTCTCATATCGGAATGTCCAAAGATAAGCATTAATTGGATCAGTGCCTTTTCTTTATCTGAAGATGCTTTATAGTAAGAATGTCCATACGTTTTCCTAAGTCCATGTGTTCCTATCTTCCTTTTAATACCAGCTTCAATTCTTACTTCTTCAACAATATCATACCATGATTTTTCTGATATTGCACTCCGTTTGTTTGACGGAAACAAAAAGTCATCTAAATCTGGACTCATATTATGTGAGTCTAACCACATCTTCCAATTTGATATTGCAAACCGAAAATCTCCGTCATATCTTAATGTTATATATTTTCTTTTTATAACATGTCCTTCATCATCCCTGTAAGTTGTTTTTTCCGGAACAAATTGTTGTTGCTTTCTGATATTCCAATCATCATCATAAACATCTTTCCATTTCAGCTTACAGAAGTCTCCACCTCTCAATCCAATATTAATTGCACATAAATACATCGTTAGATTACGCATTGCATTCTTTTCTTTGTTTTCTGTTTGTGCAGATTTTACTCTCTGAAATAAAATATTGTATACAGATAATATTTCATCTCGTGATCTTAAGCATTCCATTTTTGTTGACACTGGTGGTTTCTTTATAAAATCTTTTACATTTGCTTTATCAAAATTCACTACATGTAATCCGGTATCATTTTTCTTATAAAATGGAACTACTGTTGCCAAGCTTATGTTCATAATATCAACCTCCTGCTATATTATTCTCAAAATTTTATACAATAAAAAAGGAACTAGCATTTAACTAATTCCTTCTATTATAATTAATAAAACTAAATTCTCATCCTATAAAAATCTATTGCATACTTCTTCAAAAAAGTCTATCTTTGCCCAGTTTATTCCATCTGCAACAGTGAAACCATCACCTATGTTTTCTTTAATTTCTCTTGCGTAAGGAACAAAACTTTCACACCTTGCTTCTTTGTTTTTAGATTCTATATAATCTTTATAAATCTTAGATAATTCTTCATTCGTCATAGATCCATATGGATTTTTCATATATTACCACCACCTACTTTAACGATTTAAAACTCTTTCCATTTCATCAAGAGTATATTCTATCGATTTTCTAAGATCTTTTACATAACCTTTGCCTCTTTCGGTTTCATATCCAACTCTAAGAACTTCTGATATAGTATTAATAATTTTATTGTCGATCTCGTTTCCTTTATTCATTAGAAAATTTACAACTTCATTTGTTGTCATTTCTGATTTGTCCATCAAACCACCCCTTTATCTACTATCCATATTCAACAATTCCAATTTGACTTCCTTGAGTTAGAACCACTTTCTTTTCTTCGCCATATTCCAAATCGTCTACTGTAAACTCATCCATGTCATCAAGCTCTGTAGCGAAATTAGAACCATAACTCTGAATCATTCCGATACATACAGGAAGATCTTCGTCATAGTCTTCTAACACAGCTTTTAATTCTCCTACTGTCATCATAATATCACTCCATTTGAAATGTCTGTTTTAATAACTTATTTATCATATGAAACATGACAATGTTCTAGACACCACTTCCACCACGGCATATTTTTTATTCCACCGGATCTTTTCCAATCTTCTTTAATGATTATTCTAGTTTCTGTTGAGAAACAATTATAAATAAAACATGAACATTCCATTAAAGCTATTTCCGGATTTTCAAATCCTTCTGTATCTAAATTAATCATATTGTTTTATTTCCTCCATAAATGAAAACAATCTTTCATTTACTCTTCCACTAACTCAACTTCATAGGTATCCGGATCTTCAGAAATTGATAAACCTCCAACTTCTCCTGCACAATACGAACATAACACAATGCTTCTATCACCATATTCTTCACTTGCAAGTTCTTTTGCTTCTTCAGGTGAATTAGCACCATCAATTGTTTTTGTTATTGTCCCTGTGACTAACATTTGTACTTTATATTTCATAATTACATCCCTTTCAACTTTACAATTTCCATAACTTTCACATTCATATCAATAATATCTGAATCATCCCATTTTACATATACTGGAATGTCAGATTTATCACTTGCACCTTTAATTACAGTTCCATCTTTACATCTATCATTAACAAATTTTCTTACTCTATCTCCTTTTCTGAAAGAATAAGTAATTGATCCAAGATTTCGTGATCCGCAGTTATTACAATGATATGATTTCTCTTTTTCATCATATCGGACATCTCTATTCCCACAATCCAAGCAAACCATAATCAATCCTCGTCAATATATTTTTCTTTGATATCGTTGATTGCACATCTATATCCATTTTCCATAGCTTCAAAAAGATCATCATGGAATAATGAATTAGATAACTGTTCTTCAAGATATTGTACAATTTCCTGTGCTTTCCATTTTTCTACCATGTTTTACACCGCCATTTCAAACTCATAAAAATCAAATTCATCATATAGCTGCCATTTATTATCACCGAGATACGAAACATCAATGTCTCTCATTCCTCTTGTTAAGTATAATTGATCTCGCTTTCCATTTACAATCTCTTTCATTCTATTAAGAATTAATTCTGATGGTTGATCTACCTGAATCGGCATACTTCCATCACCCTTTGAATCTTTCCTATGTAAGACAAATAAATTTTTGCCTTTAACATTTTTTATTTCGTCTATAGTACAATCATAAACTTTCGGTCTATATCCCATGCTGTTCATGTTCTCATCTCCATTCCGCCGTTGAAAGCAATCTTTCATTTATTTATTCTTGTTCAATATCAACTGGATTTTCCAATTTTAAAAACTCTTTTCTATTTTCTGCTAATGCTGCACTAGCAATAGAGTTTATTTTGTTCTGGCAGAACGATTCGATTTCTCCCTTTGCCTCCATAACCGTTTTATCCATCTGTACATTAAACTGTTCTGCAATAAAATCCAAATTACATCCAAGATCCATGCTTAATTTTCTAAGCTTAGATATTATAGATTCTTTATCTGCCTTTGTTAGTGCTTTTTTCTGAGAAAATAAATCGGTTACATCTTGGATTAACTGCTGCGACTCATTCATCGTATCTTCTGTTTTACTTTTGAATTCATCAGTGAACTGTTTCCTTTTACTGATAAAATCACATTCAGGAATTTTACCATCTTTTTCTGTATATCTAATAGTGCAAGGTATTCCACTTCCTTGACCAAAAGATATAATTGCTTCTGCAAACTGTGAATAACTCATCTCTATTTCTACAATAGGACTTTTACCATAAACCCAATCGCTATTTAATCCACGTTCTATATCAGCATGTTTTACTTCCATTGTAATTACATTACTATGTTCAATACTGCTTCCAAATAAACTTCTTCTACAACCGTTAGATCTATTAAACATGATCGTTCCATACGCCGGATGACTTGTTCTTGTTCCAAAATCTGTCTCTTCTACTTTATATTCATTTTCCATATTTTACGCCTCCATAAAAATACTATATATAGTATGTGCATTAGCATTGATACACTATATATAGATTATAAACTATGATGAAATCGTCATTCTATAGTGTGACTAAGTGCAGTCAAAGCTTTATATAAAGCATTATTCTGACACTCTAATAATTTTGCCATACCACTTTCCGGTTTCCAATTTTCTAAATCATCCACATTTCTCTGAATCATTTCACTAATTACTGTCTTTGCATTGTCATTATTCATTTCCTCTTTAATGAACACTTGATACCCATTTATTCTTTCCATATTATTTCCTCCAATTAATGCAATAGAAATTACATTTTCTCCGACAGATCAATCGGATTTTCCAGTTTTACAAAATCTTCCTTATGTTCAACAAGTGCTGCCTGTGCAATGGAATTGATTTTATTCTGACAGAACGCTTCGATTTCTCCTTTTGCTTCACATACTGTCTTATCCATCTGCTCATTAAACTGTTCAGCACAAAAGTCAAGATTACATCCGATATTATATTTTACATATGTCAACTGTTTAACAATTTCCTGTCTGTCTTTAATTCCTAAATTTTTCTTTCCATCAATAGAAGCCTGAATACTATCAATTTGCTTCTGCACCTGACTCATTGCTTTCTTAACAGTATCCGAAAATTCACCAACAAACTGTTCTCTCCTAGAGTTATTTTCAGCAATCATTGGAATATTTCCGTCACGTTCCGTAAAACGAATAGTGCAAGGAACTCCATCTCCGACATTCATAGCAGTAATACATTCTGCAAATTGCGAATAACTCATTTCAATTTCAGCGACAGTCCCTTTAGCCGAATACCAATCACGAGATAAACTTCTATTCTCTTTAGCATGTTTGAGCGTCATCATAATTCTATCATTATGATTTATGCTACTTCCAAACAATACTTTATCTCCACCAGACACTCGCCGAAATCCTAACATTCCAAATGCAGGATGTGTATAAGTTTCTCCACCTAATGCACCGTCATTCTTTTCTACTTTTATATCTTCATATTCTCTACTCATTAAAGTTCCTCCAATCCATATCCGAAAGAAATCAAATTCATTCGGATTCTTTTCCATTAATATTCAATATTCTTCCGATATATCCGCTTAATCTTTCGTTTCCACCTTCATATTTGTAACAAACCATTCCAATTAACGCACTATCCAACGATGAATAACTAATATTTATATCTCCGTAATTGATATATCCATGAAAATGCGTCTTGCCTTTTTTATCTATCGCTTCTACAATCTGATAATCACCGATGCAATGAATGTCTTTTACTGTTCCCCATGTATATTCTTCTCTTATTAGTTCTAATTTTTCATCATGCGTAGCAGCTCTAACTGTTTCGTCTGTAATCACATCAAGTTTTTCTGAATAATATCTTCCATAGTTACAAGGAAGAAATCTATATTCATCTTTCTTTCCATATGTCGTTACCACTTTTCCAATTTTATCTTTATATACTACAATATCTCCATACTTCATATCGTTTCATCCAATCTGCCATAAAAGTTAAATTTTATCGGGTTTATCTTTTTGTTCCATATAAACTGAATATTCTTTCTGCAATATCTGGTTTACACATATTATCCTCTTTAAAATATATCTAAAATGATATGATACGGATCTATCGTTTCTGCTGTAATAAAGAACAGTCCAGTTGGTTCTATTACTTCTTTTCCTTCTTTATCATATACTTTAAAGTCATCAGAAAGAAAATTTACTGGCATAACAGGCGTTCCATTTTTAACCGTCACAATAGAATCTTCCGTAATTTTATATTTGTGTTCACGCTTACTACCGAAACGTTCTACTTTTACGCCAACTCTTTCTTTATTTAAAAACATTACCTACCTCCTAAAACCAAGTTTTCATGTGAAATAAAAGGAGAATAGATTATGAACAAATATTATATATTATTCTCCATCATCTCTTCCACAAGTTGCTTCATATAAGAAATTTCTGACAAATCGAATTTCTCTTTTCTTTCGTACAATTCCTTAGATAATGACATACCGGACATTTTCTCGATTGCTCTTTCCATATGTTCATATGCTTCATCTAAGTCATTCCAAATTTCCTGTAGATCGTTCATATATATCACCTCAATATTATATTCTCCATTATACCAGAAATGGAACTGCCTTTGTGACAATTCCATTTTTTATTAACATGACTTATTTTCTTCCAAGAATTTCATATACATTTCTTCAATTCTTGTCAAATCATCCTTGTGAAGAGTTCCGATTTTAAATATAAAGCTATCTTTTGTAAGCAATGTTACCTTAGAAACTCTTGCGGTAGAAGCTAATCTAAGACTTGCTTCTTGCCAATAAATAATTGGTGTATCATACGGATCTTCTTTTCTTACTTTGTGTTTTGTTATTTTTACAGACAAGACACCAAGTAGATTTTCATCTAAAACAACTACAGGTCTGTTTAAAATACGATTCGGGTCTTCTTCTAATGGGAATTCTACAAACCAGACTTCTCCTTTATTCATTAATTAATACCTCGTTCTTTTTTTCATTTGTTCAAACATATCATCCCATTCAGTTTCTTCTATCCATTCGTCATCTGAAGAGATAACTGCTTTACCTTCGGTGTTATATTTAGTGTTTTCCATAGCCATTTTATAAGCTTTATTATTGTAGATACCTACATTCATATCCGGCTTAAATGGTAATGCCTGTTCTCTTACTGCCTGTTTCGCAGCCATTGTAAAGAAAGTTGTCATATCAAGACCTAAATTAGACATAAGTTCCTGTAATTGAGCTTTTAAAGTTTCATCAATTCTAACAGTTACATTTGTATTTGCCATATTATCACCTTCCTTTAATTATATTATAGTTTTTATTTTTTCAATGTCAATACGTTGTTATAACATTGTATGTGCAGAATGTATATTCTTTAATGATAATCCTTTTAGATAGTATCACTTTCAATTAGTTTCCGTTCCAGAGTATCATTTAGTATCAAAAAGTATCATTTAGTATCGTTTTTTGCTTAGAAGTCCTTAGAACTTTTAAAAGAAACAATTCTTTCATTCCATCTTACTAATTTCCCAAACGTCTCCGCCAGAAATCCAATCTCCGTCTTCGTCATATTCAACTTCCTGAATATAGTACTCTGTAACAGAGTACATACTTCCAATTTGGGAGGAAAATTTACGAATTTCTGTTTTATATTTTTCAAGCTCTTCTAACGCATCTTCTTTATTATCAAAACTTTTTATTATTTCAGGATCTGCATTCATATCGTCTACGGCAGCACACCCTTCTTTTAAATCATTCGGTTTTACTTCCACTGTATTTTTTTTAAGCTCAAACATGATGTTACCTCCTTTTTTTGTTACCACTGTAAAATATCAAATTCTTTTAAATCTTTTCTGATAATTTTTTTCAAATCATCCGAAATATCACCATGCCAAATACATGATCCATTTTTAACCACTTCAATTCGCTTTTCTTTTGGATACGCATAGCCACACAAATCATCTTCCAGATTGATCACTATGACTCCGGCATAATCATAGCTGTAATGTTTTTCTGCAACCCCGTCATCAAGCAATATTTTTGCTTTTTCGTAATTTGTCATAATATCTACCTCCAATCTAAATTTCTCTTAATTGATCTACAACTTCTCTTATATGTTCTGTGACCTCATCTAAAATATCAATAATATCTTCTGATTCTTCCGCTCTCATTGACCCTTGTAGATTTTCAGGAATGTTGTCATAATAATATCCCTCTTCTTCCTTTATATGTTCAAGCTCCTCTGCAAGAACATTCAATCTACTGTTTACAACAGATATTCTATTTCTTCTTTCCTTATTCATAATTCAGTTCCTTCTCTATAATTATACATGATTTTCAGTTATTTTAATAGTTTTTCTTATTTTTTATTACCAAAGAAAAGCCAAAAAATGAAGCAAATTGCTAAAAACGGTCCATACATACATCTACACCTCCCTATATAGTCAAGTCTTTTTTTCCTTATTTTTCAAGGGATTTTTAGTTCCATATCTCAGATGAATGAGCCAAGAAGATGGACATTTCTCTGTATCTGGTACGAAAATAGAGGGGTTGGGGTACACAAAATAAAACGTCATCATTTTCGTTCTACATGGCCTTGTGTATACCCTCCCATCTACGGCAGCGAACCTCCCGTGTCTACCAGGATCACCCGCATTTCTGCCGGGTCCTAACTTCCTTCGTCCCGCCTGTCCATAACCAGGGTGTCAGCTTAGCTCCTCTACAGGGTCATGCCCTATGGTGATTATTCCTGCCGACTACTGGCTCATTCTTTTTTGTTTTAAGTCTTACTGACCTGTTTAAGTATCAATACCTCACGGCACCTTACGGCGGACGTTTTCCCGACTCGGTCTTCATACTTCTCAGCCTTCCTGTCACAGCTGAATTCAACTCTCCGCAGCTATTTCTGAAAGTTCAATTCAACTGTGACAGAACATTACCTGTTTGTCTCTGCTTACTACGCTGCCTGCAACTGTGGCCTTCTGATATCACTCATCAGTTTCATTGGGTCATAATCCACACCCTTTGTCAGGATTGTGTAGAATACCCTAATAATCTTACATGCCACTGCTACTACTGACTGCATCTTCTTTAACGGGTTTTCTTTACGGGTTCGATAATACTCATATATTTCCTTAAACTCAGCATTCTTCCCCACCAGTGATATCGCAGCTTCATATAGCACATATCTCAGCCGTTTTCTGCCTCTGTAGCTGATCCGGCTCTCTCCATTGTGCTTTCCGGAATCATTTGCCACGATTGCATATCCCGCCAGCTTCTGCAGCTGCTTCGGATTATCAAAACGTCCAATGTCAGTAATCTTATTTTACTCTGAGGTATTTCTTTTTCTCAACCTTCTTTCTTGGAATTCCCTATATTTGAATTATACAGGAAGCTCCTTTGCATTTACAATTCTTTCATAATCTTAGCCAAACCAATCATTTAATGTTTTAATTGTTGCTGGGATAACCCCCACCAAAATTGTTAAAATAATCATTGCTTTCATATTAAAAATCTCCTTTCTTTTTATATATAATACAATATTTTCTGTACTATAAATATCACACCTGTCAATGTACTAATCTTTTTAATTCTTTTCGGTCTTTTTCTTGCATCCACCGAAACTCCGTTTTAGGAACCGAATGGATTCCATGTTCTGATCGGAACGTAATCATTTTCGTTCCATCTTGTAGCTTAAAATCACTAATCTTCTTTACAATCAACATTATTGTCACCACCTGAATAATAATTTTCCCGAATCTCTTTTGCCTTTTCCATTTTTTCATAGAAAAGATCTTTGCTTCTTACCTCAAGACACTTTGTTGTCTCCTTACAATTACAACACCATAAATCTTTGACATGGTTTTCTTCTTTTAATCCAAAATACCTTTGTATTCCTGGAATAGTTCCTGTTGAACTTAGGCATTTTAGACAGATAAATTTACTTGCATTTTTAGGTTTTCCAATCTTACTTCTTCGCACCCTCGCATACCTCCTCATTTGCATTTATTATAGCATTATTTGTATCGCCATGCCTGTATATTTTTAATAGCTTTTCCATTTTTAAAGAATACCTTTTCGTATTCATCGTAAACTGCTACAGAAAGTTTTGTTATATTCCCATGCATCTCTTTAACGACAACTACCGCAGATCGGTTCGGGCATTTTCCTTTTATCCAATTCATAATATCACCAACCTCTCAATAAACAGTCAAACTGATCAAATTGATTTCCGTTTATACTTATATAAGACTTTTCTTTTTCTTTATTCCAAAACACAATACATTGATATAATGCATTATTATAACTAACAATTACTTCCTTCCCCGGCTTAAATGTGCCGGAAACTAGAAGCGGATTTAATCTACTGTCCATAATTTCCCTTTCTAAAATCTAAAATAATGATAAACTATGCAAATTCCTAATATTAATATCGTATAAACAATTTCTTTTCTTTCTCGATTATTCTTTCGCTTTTTCATTTCTTTGTATTCCTCCAATTTATAACTTCTTCTAATATCGATCAAGTCAATTCCTGTTTTTGATTCTACTACTTGAAAATCTCCAAAATCTGCAATTACTCTCTGCATCTTTCTCCTCCGTTCTTGCCCGTTAAAAATTCGACTTTCATCCTTTAATATAGATAACTAATTTCTGTAAATTCCATTGCAGTAAATACATATCCATACTCGTCATAATCTACTATACAATATAACGTACCAGTTTCTGTATTCTGCTCAATATCTTCTATATCTTCAGGATATCTAAGTAAATCTGCTGCACATTCGTAAGTTCTTTCCTTTGCCATTTTAAGAAGTTTCTTCTTTACATCTTCTTCCGTTCCATAAAATCTATAAAAGTAAATATCTGTATCTTCTGAATTTGAAAATGTTATAATCCAATCTTTCATTCTTATCAAACCTCTCTTTCATCTACTCAATTCCAATTAATAATTCTCCAAGCTGCTTTGCATCTTCAACTTTGCAAATTGCAGTTGCTTTACTATCTTCCGTTCCATTTTTCCGTGTGAAATGTTTTACAAGATACACCTTATCTTCCATATCTTTCCCATCTACTTTATAATGCCCGATTTCCATTGTTGTAAAATCTCCAAGTTTCCCAATCTCTTTTACTTTGTTATAAATAAATTCCTTTGCCATTTTCATTCAACCTCCTGATTTTATATTCTCCAATAGAAAAAGCAGACAACGTATTGTTATCTGCCTCTTTTAAATACTTGTACTCCAAATGGAAATATTTCACTTAATAATTTATCAAGTTCTTCGCACTCTTCTTCGGTCATTTCTCTATCTGCAATATATCTATCACAAACTGAGATTGCCTCATTCAAAGTTTCCATTGACATCTTATCTACAGCTTCATAATTTCCTTCATTAATAATAATGAATAAATCAAATTTTCCATCATCTCTCCAATAATTAAGATAATGACCTGTATTTAAATAGTTTTCCATTGTTCATTCTCCTTTAAGAAATACGATTTTCATCTGCTAATTAATATTTACATACCACCAACCAGTGTACCGATCTTCTTCATTATTCCTTTTGTCCTCTTCGGGATCATAATATCCTGTATTAACCAACACTTCTTCTCCTTGTGATCTGTAAAGCAAAGTTATCAAATCTGCAATGGCATCTGCCGCAGATTCAGTTTTAACAAGAATTTCTGCATCTTCATCTGACCATATAATTCCATCAGAATAATTAGGTAATGCACATACGATCATTTCCATCCAATCAATTCTTCCGTTCATATTATCACCTCGTTTATTTCAATAATAAATCTGCCATTTCTAATATTGATAATTCATTTCTCGCCACTTGTAACGCTTGTAAATCAGTAAGATTGTATTTGTTCCTAAAAGGAATTACTAAATTACACATTGCTCTTTTAGTAAGTTTCTTTCCATTTACTAATTTTCGATAATCGTTTTGAAGTTCTCCGATTTCTCTCATTAAGTTTTCCATCTTCTCACCTCTCTGAAATGTGCTTTTCATTTTACAAATAAATTTCAAAATTTCCATTATGAAATTTTTCTGAATGCGAGCCTAATTCATCCGGTACCATTTTATATAATTCATATGATATATTGTTACAACAACTCTTACCATTGCAATCGTATTTAACAGGTTCAGAATTTAATATTATAATAAAGTATTTAATATTATCGACTTTAATATGAATTTTTTCGGAAAAACTAATTTCTATAATTATAACATTATTAAAATGAATATCTGCTTCTTCTAGAACTTTACATACAAAACATTCAATCCAATTAACACAATCTGGACGTGTTATATAATTTGTTATTGCCATACCACTAACCTCCAATTCTAAACATGAAATTTCCGTTTCGTTGCTTTTAGAATAATGGTGCAAATAAATAAGAATAATCATCTTCTACAAACGATTTAATTTCTTCAGGTGTCATAAGTGTAGCCATTTTATCAATCTTTTTAATATTCCTTTCGGTATATGAGATTGTTTTCTTATTCATATATTCATCAGGAATATGCCAATCTGGATGATCTTTATTTTCACAATTCCATTTCATGTAATTCTCGCCATTCATAGGCTCGCCTTCATTATAATATTTCATGAAGCAATATTTAATTCCAGCATCTGTTATATCAATAAAAAGCTGTCCATCATTATTTGGTTGTCCAAATAAAAACTGTAAGTCTCCGTCAAATTCTTCAACTTCTTTAAGAATATCAGAACTAAATACAATATCCTTCATATCAAAATTCGTTTCACAGAAACGTTTTAGCTTTTCAAGCTTCCCATTGTCATTGAAACAGTATTTATATTCCATAAATTCATCTTTAATTTCCTCTATAATGTATCTTGCACGACTAATCATTCTCTCGCCGTAATTCCATTGGAAATATCTTGCGATTAAACCCTTAAAGTTCAGCGTTTTTGGATGATCCGTTGCTGAACCATACACATAGTTTACATTATATCTTATATAAATTTGGCTTCTCTGTCCCATATTATCATCATTTTAACCTTTCTAATTTCCTTGCAAATCATCGTTTCATGTTATTTGCTTTTATTATTTAAAGCATCTATAAGACCTTTCCCATTCTCTATACTAGATAATTTTAATTCTACATCAGCTATCGTACTAGAAGAAACAATTTTAATGAACTCAAATGATACTTGCCCGTTATTATTCTCTGCTACTACTTCAAGTCCATGAATTAATGCTTCTATTCCAGCTTTCATACCACCTAAGAAAGCTAATTGAATATTATTATCAATTTTTTCCATGTCTACCTCCATTCTTCAAATGAAAATCTTGTTTCATTAATCTCTTAAATGGTCGCTACCAGTAAAGATATTCTCACTTTCCATTTCATAACAACCTTTAGATCTATTCGTATCTCCATTATCTTTCCATGAAATATATCCACCATAATGATGTTTAACTGCTTTTACCGCTTTATCCCATGAATACTGAATTTTCTCATGTGTTTTTATATATTCATCCCATAATTCTTTTGCATTATCTAACGATTCAGCAATAACTAGATAATGAAACTCAACACAATATCCGTCTGCTGTCCATCTAACTATAAATTCTTTCATAATTTCTACATCTCCATTTCTATATCAAATCATCAATCTCAATTATGTCTGGATTATCACTAAACCATGAATCATTTTCCATAATCTTTTTCAATTCGATGGAATCTCTTTCAGAATTGAAACAATCATTGTGTTTTAAATAAGCTGTTTTTACTTTTTCTCTTGCATCTTCATAAGATTCTGCCTTTACCATACCAATAGCCAATTCATCAATTCTGTATGCGTATAAATTTGTAATATCCATATGTACCTCCCACATTTCCAATTCTGCAATCTTGTTTCATTAATTTTCACAAATAATCTGATAACATTCGGACTCTTTTTCTGTCAATTCGTACATTCCGTTTTCATCTGCATATTCACTTGTATATGTGTTACACTCTGCATCTTCATCAAGTACCATAACAGTACAATCTTCTACAGCAGCATCTACAATTCTTTCTGCTTGCTCAATATCTTTTGCTTCTTCAATTGGAACTAAAACAGTTTTCTTAAAAACCATTTCCGTTGTAATTGCATAATATTTTTTCTTATTCATACTCGACAACCTCTTTTCTTTAATAATTTTTCCTTTCCGTTCTTTTAAATTGCCAACAAATCTTCTAAAATTTCTTCTTTACTTCCTCTTACAGAACATCCCTCTGTATCGTGCCGTAAAAGGATTTCTTGAATAATATTTTCCTCTTCTTCTGTTAACGTAAATCCATTCCAATATCCAAAATCATCATTACCATGTTCAAATACAATCCCTGCTATTCTGCACATATTCAATCCTCCTAACTTTCTATAATTCCAATTCACTATAAGGAAAGCTATCATAAAGAAGATTGTCAGTTTCATCTCTGTTCTCTTCATCGTCATATCCATCAGATAAGCAATCAACAACTTTTTCTACAAGTTCCCTTGTGTCCACTCTGATCACTCCATTTCTATACCAAATTCGCTTTTGAGAAGATCAACAAAATCAGGATCTCTCTTTATATATTCTCTTAAAAATAAATCAGGACTGCATGGCGCAATCCTGAAATGTAAATCCTCTCTTATATCATCATCCATATAGGATGCTATTGTATCCATTAAATCTTGTTTTAATATAAAACTTTCTCCATGCAGTTTCATATCACACCTCTTTATAGTCTTCCAACAATTCTTTCAAATTGTATTTTCTCCACCGATGCAACGATCCATCACCAGTGTAGTTCCGCACAACTCCAACCTTTCGACCTGCAACCTTCTGATTATGTTCTATATACTGACGAACAGAATTGTGATAATGTCCATCATTATGAACCTCAATATACTTATTATTATTCCGTTTATTCCTATATACTTTTACGACCGTCTTCATAAAACCACCTTTCTTCTGAAATACATTTCGTATTTTATGTTTGCTTCTTTCAGCTTCCATTCAATCCAATCTCCGTAAGCCCAACACTCTTCTTCAACTTTTGAATCATTCCAAAAATCATCAAATGCTTTTTCTGCCACTTCCTTTGACTTATCAAAATCTTCATCGTTTACCAATATAACTAAATCCATCCATGGGTTCATATCGGAATAAAGGTTGATGCATCTGCGTTCTGCTATCATAATTTCTCCTTTACACATTCTGTGAATAATTTACATATCATTTTCTTGTTTCTATATGTTCTACACTTTCGTGTTACCTTATCTATAACAGTAATGCTTAATTCCTTTGTAAGAGGATTTTGATTAAGCACTGTCTGTTTTCCGTTTTCGTCTTTTAATAACATTGTTATTACTCCTTCAAGTTTGGACATAAATTAAGACCACCATCAATTTCAGGTACTCTTCTAAATGATTCTCTGTGCGGACATTCTTCTCTTTTGCATTCTGGACAATAACATTTCTTGTATTCTTCATAACTCATTTTATATGTTGTTTCTGTGAATCTTTCTCTTGTCATCATATTAATTCCATCTCCTTTATAAATTTTTCTTTCCGTTTCTGTTCAATCTGCTCTACTTTATTTGGAAGATTGTTATACATTTTTGCATATTCATTTGATTCTGATTTTTTATTTGAAAAGCTTCCAGAAATCGGAACATACGGAAATCCTTTTTTATGTGCATACCACATACCTGATTTCATATCTTTTGAAACTATATATCCTAGCATCCCAATTCATCTCCTTTATAATTTTCCAAGAATCCACTGTTCTGCAAAGTCAAGTACAGCTTCAGGAAGGTTAGGTTCTTCACTGTAATTGAATGTATTTCCAACAAGTGTTGTTTCGACTTCTGTTTCTTCTTGGTATGTAATTTTATACGTCTTCAAATTACCGATTTCTCTTACCAGTTCAACTCTCAATACATTAATTCCCACTTTTATTCCTCCATTGCTAATTCAATTAATTCATAAACTTCATCCTTGTTATCTAACATAAACTGTGTAAATCCATCATCATCGTTTTCTCTTCCGTCAATTAATTTTCCGTCATCATCACGAATCCAACGATCCCACATTGAATCTTCAATGATATTTGCGTTGATTCGCTTTCCTTTATATTCAATTTCAGGATCACTCCATTCGCCATGCCATGTAAATCCGATGCCATCAATTCCATACCAGTTCGGAAGTTCTTTCATTTTCCCGAATAACATTCCATCAATGCTATTTTCTCTTTCCAATGTACTAATCATATTTTTCACCTTCTAATAGTCTTCATCAATACATTCGTCTGCTTCACTATAATATTGACCATCATATCCTTTTTCCATTAATTTCTCCCAACAACCATAGCACACCAATCTAAAAGTAATCCCGTGACAGTCTCTTGTAAAACTCATATCATTCCTTTCTACTTCTTTTCCGCACACTGGACAAATTCTCATATCTTTTTCTTCCATATTTTTATTCCTTTCTATTTATATATTTCTCTATCTTCCGTTCTTGAAATCGTTCTTTCTTTTGGAATTTAAAAAGCAGATGGCATTATCTGCTATCTGCTTAATTATTCTCTCTATTAAGTTGTATCTATTGTTTAATTTGTATCTTCATCATAGAACGGGCAATTATCTTCTCCGTTCATATAATACTTATCAGTTTCATCTTCTGTCATATTGTCATACTGACCACATTCAGAAGCACCAGTTGAATTATCATACCAAAAATATTTACAACTATTACAATCTTTCATTATGTAGCCTCCGTTCTAATTCCTCGATAGTTTCTTTGAGTGTACTATATTCTCCATTAGTTCCATTAGATCGTACCATATTATCTGTTGTCAGTAAATTATCTTCAATAGCATAATGAAGAAATCTTCCATTAAGTAATACCTTACAAGGTTTCAACACATGTGCATATCCCTTGGAATTTATAAACCAATACAAATTATACTGTTCATTTTTGTATACCTGATTTACATAATAACTTGTTACAGTTCCTTTTATTCTTTCCAGGTTTAATAACGCTGCACCTTTATATGGACACAACATTTACATCACCTCTTTTTACCAATCGCAATCACTAGGACTAATTCCTTCAACTTTCTTTTCGATTACATTTATGTCTTCGTGTAACTGTGAGATTCTATTACAGATTGAATTGTGACCACATTCTCTGTATGCATCTTCCAATTCTTCAACTCTATGTAAAAATTCGTTTCTGAGTTCCTTTAATGCATCAATTACAACTTTATCTTCCATATTAAATTGCCTCCTGTAATTTCATTGCTAGTATTTCTGTGTTTGATACTTTGTAATATTTGCTTCTTGCACCTTTTCTAAAAAATCCATAAGTTTTATAGTTATTAACTTCATCCACAACTTTGATTTTTCCTTCAATTCCACAATATGTTATAAATTTTCCTGTAAGCTTTTCACAGATTTCTTTCGTTTCTCTTTCTATTTTTTCTTTGTCTAAGACAGCATTATATTGTATACGGCAACCTATATTTTCATATTCCATAGACTCAACAAATGGAATAATTTCATTTAATAAAGCCATATTCTTTTCTACACTTCTATTCTTATTAAAATCAAGTTTGAAACAGTCCATATAATCTTTTCCATTCCATCCTTTATTACTCCAAAAATATAAATCCCAATCACTTTTATAATGTTCCATCGTATCTGTTTCTTCTGAAACCTGGTGAATATCATATCTGTCTATAAACTGCTTCAGAATATCATTTAATGGTTTGGCAAAACCTTTTGCAACATCTTCGCAGTGTTTACTCCATTGCTCACTTGTCATAGATTCTGCAATCTGTCTATTCTTTTCCTTCTGTTCTTCTGAATAATGCCTATCAAAATGAATAGAATGTATTGAAATCTTTCCGTAACCTTTTTCTATTAACAAATTTTCATTTGCATTTATATAATGATAATCATGTTTTATATACATATTGCTCAACCTCCTATGCTACATTCTCAAATTCTTTTACTTTTCTTGCACCAACGTATCCTTTTAATGATTCATAAAATTCTCTTTCTTTATCAATGATCCTATAAATCCATTCACATTTGCACCATACTTCATGGAATAGCATTTCTTCCATTAACTCCTGTTTCTCTTCTTCTGGCTGTGAGAATTTACTAATAAATCCATCTGTATCTGAAATATAATAATTAGTTCCAGAACATTTTGTTTTTCTGTCACACATATACTGAAACACTTTTCTCAATCGTAATTCTGTCATGTAAGAATAATGATATTTATTATCCATGCGATGCTTATTCATTCTCTCTATTGCATAACTCACAAATTTATCTATTGAACAATTTGATAATTTTAATTCCATATCAGCCAACCTCCGATCTATAATATCTTTTCCATTATTTCTTCAAGTTCACCATTCATAACAATCACAGCATCTTTATTATCAGGATGTTCATTCATAAAATCTCTCAATCCCTCAAACTGCTTGTTATCCGCATTTTCGATCATCTGTTTTACATTTTCATTATGCAACTTAATCAGATAAGCTTTCTCATAATACTGTTTGAATAAAAGATTTTCCTTTTCGCAATACTGCTTGATCAAGTCGATCTGTCTCTGTTCCTCTTTCTTGATTGCTTCAACTCTTGCCTTCTCATTAGCCTCTGTCTGTTCTTTTCGCTTACGATTTTCAATCAGATGATTGAATAATGAATCCGTTTTCGTCAAACTTTTAAGCATGGCATGTCTAATATCGTAAGAATTTGGATTATCTTTATCAATCCACCATAAAAAGTTATCAATCGTTCTATTAAAATTCTCTTCAAAAATACATAAATTTCCAAGATGAACGTCTAAAATGTTCTTTTCATCTCTTTCAATCCGTAATGATGTATATACATTTTCATCCGGTCTATCTGGGTAAATACTCCATGTGTATCTATCTTGTATTCCATATACAATCATCCCATATGCTTCATAAATCCGTTTCTCTTCGTTCTTCAAATATACAAGTCCCATTCTGCCATCCTTTCTAATAAATAAGACAGATACATTTCTGCATCTGCCTTATTATTCTCTTTATTTAGTTTCATTTACCACAAGAATTTCATAGTCACAATCAACCCCAAGACCATAAATTCTTTTACATTCTTCTACAGATGATACTATGCAGCTTTGCGTTCTCCATTTCCAGTTGCTCATTTCATCTCTGTATTTGAACTTAATTTTTAGCATATCTCATCACTCCTTAATCTACTTGAATAATCAATCTGATCTGCTTTCCACCTACACAATCAATAGCAATAATATTACCGTTTGTAGGATCGTATTGTTTCCACACACTTTCAATTTCAGGCGCATCTCCAGTTTCCATTTTGTCATTAAAGAAAGCATATAAATCATTCTCAACAGATTCTTTTGTAATTACCTTTTCAATCTCAAATCCTGCATGACAAAATCCTGTTTCATCTGATAACCAATCTGAAATCTCATCAAGTGCATATTCTTCGTCTTCCTTATACATTTCCTCAAATTCATCAGGAACAATAAGTTCTGTTGGGAGTTCATTGTATACATCCTTGTCTCCATCTATATCCCATTTAATATTTATTGCCTTTAACATATAAATCAACCATCCTTTCTTAAATTGGAACTAATATTTCATTTATTATTTTTTTCAATTTCTCTCTGTTTTCCATACTCTCTGATATGTTCGACAGTATCTTCAGAAACTCCGTTCTGCTTACATCTTCTTGCTAACCGTTCCCACATATCAAGATTTTTCCACCGTGGTTTATTTTTCTTCATTGTTCTACCTCTTTTCTCCTGAAAATCTAGGAATAAAATACCCAAAATCTGTTACAGGAAAATCATTTCTTACAATATTATTAATGATTCCATATAAATCATGAGCAAAATTAAATTCATCTGCCTTTAACCAATCATCTAATCGAAGGTTAAATTTCAGATCTGCACTTTCAATGTCCATTAACAAATTTAATCTATCGCCATGATATAACCCTTCTTTTTCTGCACGTTCTGCAATTTTTACATATTTCTTATATCTTTCTCTATATTCTTTATTCGTCATTTAAGTCTTCCTTTCTAAATTACAATTTCATGATCTTTTATTCCACATTTCCATTACTGCATATTTCTGTTGTGCATAACCTGGATCAATCATTGCCATACAACCAGTGCAAAAAATTCTGTACCTTGTACCAACTTCACGTTCATATTTATCAATCACAATTTCTTTACCTCCACAAAACGGACAAGGTTTCACTTCGTCTTCTTTACATTTTGTTAATTCTCCAAATGTAAAATTATTTTTCATAATTCTCGCTCCCTTCTAACCCAAGTACATAACAATCTCTCCAACCATTCCAAAAGTATGATTTTAAATCCGCAAGAGTCTTTGTGCCGTTTTTGAGTTCTTCATAATCTGCCTTTAACATATCTGATGTATGATTTTTATAGCAACAGATACAAGAATGAAATTCTTTTCCTTTCTGTGCATACCATCCTTTATTTGGTGGAAATGTTTTCTTTGCGATTGTACGGAAAATAATTACCATTCCGTTATAGTCTGGCAACTTGTGTTCTCCGCTCAAATCTCTAAGTTCAATTTCTATTCCGTCTGGTGTAGTTGCTTTATCAATAATCTGCATAACTTTCCACCTCATCGCTTTCTAAACTTAATACTAAATCAAGTACTTTATCTCTCCATTTGATATATTGAACTGCCTTTCGCAACGTTTTCTTTTCTTCAAGTTCATCTGGAATAATTTCAATCCCATATTCTACAAGCTGCTTTGTTGCTTCAAGTAACAATTCTCTTGACTGTGCATCAGGACAATATCCCTTTCCTCTTGGATCTGCAATTCCTGCTTTGACATATTCTGGATAACATAAATCAATAAATCGTGGTAACTCATTATCCAAATCCATCATATAAGTCATACTTGGCTCAAGAATCCGTTTTGGCTTTCCATCTCCACCTCTTTTCCCTATCATTTCTGCGACTTCTTCTGTCTCATAGAACTCATTTTCTGCAAGAATCTTTCTTTCAATTTCTTCTGCATTTTCTTTGACTGTTTCATACAATGCCTTTGCGTTAAAGTAATTGCTTTTTAACTTTGCAAGAAACTTTCTGTCATAATTAATCTGTGGTAACATAATTATCTCCTCGCTTCCATCATTCTTTTTCTATAGTCTTTAATTTGTTCCATTGTCAACCATTCCGGCTTTTCGTCTTCGGCAAATGAGTTCAAAATCCGTTCCATTTCGTCACAAATCACTTCTACGCTTCCACCATACAGATGACCTTCGTAACCATTTCCATTTCCGAGGAAATAGTTACAATCACTTTTCATTCTACCCAAAAGCATATAATCAAATTCTCTTGGATGACGGACAAATGGATTTTCACATTCGATTTCTTCTGTAATTCTCTTGCAAGGTTCTCCACAGATTTCATCACATTCATCTCTGTAAGCTCCTGTATGAAGATCTAATCTGTTTCGACCATCATTTAAGTCAAAATAAATTTTCCCTTTTTCATCTTCATAACACGGATATTCAATAAAGACTCCGCCAAATCCAATGTATTTTACTCTTAACATATTCCATCTACCTGCCTTTCTAATTTTCAATCAAGTGTTCAACGTCTTTCTTTTCTATAATCGGAGTTGGTTTGTCCAATGTTCCGAGACAGAAATCATAATCCCACCATTCTTCTTCATTTCCGTTATTTAGAGCATCAATGATGTTCTTTGCAATAAAATATCTACCCTCTTCTATCTGCCGTTTTGCGTATTCTCGCAGAGTCTCAAGGGTTGTTATTTCATCAAACTCTTCATTAAGCTGCATCATCACTTCCGGGAATGATTTCCGTTCAAATTCTGCTCGTATCATATTATTACCGTTCCTTTCTGATTTCTTTCAGCATGTTTGCCTTGCACAACATTAATTTTTCTTTCATGTTTTCGACGCTCTCATTGAGCAATTCTTTAAGTGTTTTATCAAACTGCTTTTCTGTGATGTCATGTCCATAATTTGCAATCATAACATCCATAACTTCTCTATATGAGAATCCATATAATAATGTGTCATTCTCATGAATTGGCAGATTGTACTCAAATTCTTTTCCGTTCCGCTCATCTGTCTTAGGATCATATAACCAAGCCATAATTACACCTCCTTTTCTACGATCGCATTCTCTGCGTTGCTCCAATAATACTTCTTTCCATTTTCTACATTTTCAAATACAACTGTATATGAGAATGATTCAAACGGAACAAACACATCTCCGTCAGAAGTTGTCTGTTTCCGTTCTGTATTGTAATTGATTCCAAGCTTTCCATTTTTTTCGCATACTGTATATGCAGTATTGGAATCTAGTGTTTTAATTTCTTTTCCGTCAGTTCCAAAGATATGAACTATAATTTTGTTATTTACTTTTAACATTTTTCATTCTCCCTTCAATACTTTCCTTTTGCTATCTTAAGCAGTGCTTTTTCGCTTCTCTTTTTAACACCATCTTATTTCCAGATCTAGGAACGCTGATGATTTCACCGTTTGCGTTCACATAGATTCTGTGTGAACCGTTTGAACGGTCATATCTATACCCGTTCTTTTCTAACCGTTTCACAAAATGTCTTGTGTTCTTTGTCTGTCTCATTATTGTATCTACCTACCTTTCTGTTTTTGAATTTGCAACTAATAGTTACATTAATACAGACAAGATTTTATTCTCTTGTCTGCACTGTCTAACTATTATGTATGTATTATTTCTTGTTAATTTCGCTTATAAGGAAATCGTACAATTCTGCATTGCTCTTAATCGGTGCAACGCTACTTTCAAAATAAACTGCACCGCTACAATGCTTTAACAGTTTCGCTTTTACATCCGAACCATAAACTGTGATCATTCTGATCAGTACGTTTACGTTCCTAAGTGTGTAAGCGTTTTTGCTTGTCGATCCACACCAATTAAGATCTTTAATAAGATTCAATGCTTCTTTTAAAACCTCCTCTTTTCTGTTTGAAAGCCTTAACATGGTTCCTGATGGTCTTACTACACCAATAGGATTTTTGATTTCCGTTAATTCCTCCGAAATCTGAATCCGATTATCTTCAAAAATCTGTTTGAATTTTATATATTCCGGAAGTCCTGCTTTAATCGCAGCTCTGTATGTATCTCCGATTGTCATAGTTTTTCTTCCTGACTGCTGACCAAGAAAAGTATTAATTGCCTCTTCTTCTGTGCAGTTTAAGATTTCTACAAGGACTTTTTCCGTTGGCATTCCTTTTTCTTTCAGACTTTCGTTTCTCTTAATCCGGGCAACTGTTCTATGCATTCCGTCCGTTCCCATTAATTTGCCATCTGAAATATAAGCTTTTACTGGGTCGAATTTGCGTTCTTCATAGTTCTCCGCAATTTCCGTTGCTTTCGCTATATCTGTATGTCTCTGCCATACCGGAACATGAATATATGTTGGATCAATAATGATATATTTCTTTGATCCGAAAGTAATTGCACTGTTCAAAGCATTTGCAATTTCCGTTGACTCTTTTTCTGAATCTCTTCTACTTTCAATCCATTTTTCTGTTTCAATCGGAGACATATACCGCTGAAATCCTTTTTCCTTTCTTACTCTTGCAGTTGTATTTCCCTCACCATTCAGGAAGTCATAACCTACATTTTTGATTTCTATTGAATCCTTAGAAACCTTTAAGATCATGCAAATCCGTTCTACAGTCTCATCAGATGGGCTTGTCTTTCCATTTTCATAATGACTAATCGCATTCTGTGAAACTCCTGATAATTCAGCCAATTCTCTTTGGCTCATTCCTGCATTTACTCTGACTTCTCCAAGTTTCTTTCCGTTGATTCTACACATAATATCTACCTCTTCTTTCTTTTTTTATTTTTCTTTGTGTTTTATTTTTGGTTTCTCTTGCAGAATTTTCTGCATAAAAATAACACCCTACTTGTGTAAGGTGTTATTGATTAATACTGGATTTAATTTATGTTTCGGTCACGCCTACATAAAGCAGTTAATGTAGGCTATTTCCGTTGTGCTGCCATAGGAACAAACTCTATTTTTAAAGCCATTCCCATTCCAGCAGCCAATCTCTTGAGCATTTTTAACGAAGGGTTTCTTGTTCCGTTCTCAAGTTTACTGATGTCTGCCTGATTAATACCAGTACGCTCCGCAAGTTCTTTTTGCGTTAAATTTTGAGCGATTCTATTATCAATCATTGCTCGGATGACATCCATCTCTGGCTGAATGTCATCCCATTCTTTTTTAAATTCAGGATCTTTGAGCTGTTCGTTTAATAAATCTCTAAATTCACTCATTTTATTTACCATTCCTTTCTATAAAATCTTTTCGACTTTCTTTGGCAATTTTGATTTCTCTTTGTGGAGTTTTTTGAGTTTTTTTAGTAAAACCATTCGTTAATATTATTCTCCCTTCATAATAGAAAAAATATAACACTCTTGTGATATCTGTTCCTAATTTACAACGAAGCTCAAATATTCCATCACCTAAATGTTTGCTATATGGCTCTCTTAATTCATTGCCGTAATTTTCTAACATATCAACCAAGTGAAACATTTTCGCTTTCATCTTTGAATCTAACGAAAGAATAAAATCTTTCGCTGGTTTCTTTCCGTTCTTTTCATAAAATTCTGCTTTAAAGTTTGTCATAAATTCCTCCAATGTATTTTCTATATAAGTATTATATGGTATTTTTCCCATATTGTCAATAGAATTATACATAAAGAATCCGTGTTTCTTCTATAAATAATGTAAACCACGCACGGTTTCTCTTTCCGTTCCGTTCGTTCCGGTTTACACCACATATCGCAGAACGATTTCGCTTCCGAAAGTTCCTCGTCTGTCATAAGACAGTAAAACCGTTGATATGTGTCATGTAGTTCGATTACTGTATCAATCTGCATATACCAGCAATATTCTTTAAACAAGCATGCCTTTGCATTGTTGATTTCAAAGATCCGCTGTTCTTTCATTTCAAATCTACCTCCTTTCCCTTTTAAATCTCAAAATCCTTTTTCACAACCTCAATTTTAATAAGCTGTTCCCACTTAACAAACTTGAAAGCAACTTTGTCTTCACTTCCGTCTTCCTGTGGGATCAAAACTCTATCGTTGACAGCCATGATTACTGGTCTGCCTTCTGCAATTTTCAGGAATTGCTGCTGTAGATTGATTGGGGCTACAATGGCAAGGATGTCACATTCCCTTGCTTCTTCCTGCACATCATATGCAGTGTTGATTGACTTGTTACATTGGATAATTTCACATTCTCCAAGTGCTGCCTTCTGTTCTTCTGTCATCTCGTGTCTGCTAAACCAAAACACTTTCTTCATAATAAACTCCTTTTCTCTGTGCCTTTGCGTTGGGAGAATTTGCACAGTTCCCTTTGAATCTTATGTTTTGTTTTTTATTTTATCAGTTCTGTTTACAGCACATTGAATGCTGAAAGTAGAATCAGCAATACAATATACAACATAATGAACAAGAGAAAGATTAAGAAATACTTAATCATTTCTCTTGCTGCCTTCCGGAGGTAATACTGCTCAGATCTCCGTTTTGGATGTTTTGGCGTTTTTGCCCGTGAATAGATGAGTGTCAGACTTTCCATAATGCTGTTCTCCCTTCCTAAAATACTGTGTTCGGATATACTTCATAGTACCCGAGATTGTTTCTTTTTGTTGTGACCTGATAGCCCAGATCAAAGGCGGTGTCACGGACTTTTTCACTGCCCGTGATGTATGGGCGGTGGATTATCCGTTGTTTTCCTTTGAACTGAAAAAGCATGCATTTAATTTCTGCTTTTTCTTCTTTGTTTAAATGGTTCTTGAATGTGTAGTATAACTCTGTAATTTTTTTCTTCATAATTTTTATTCTCCTTATCTTTTTTTGTTTTTTGGGTATAAAAATAGCACCTAACAGATTTTTCTATCTGCTGGTGCTATTTTTTACATCTTTTTCAGTTTCTTTTGCAGTTCGGCTATTTGTGCCTGAACCGCCTCTTTCTCTCTTGTGATTTCTTCATAGTTTTCATCCGGAATCCATTCCATAATTTCTTCCGGCATACATTTGAAGAAATCACAAATTTTACAGATACTATCTGTAGTCACGGACTCATTATGAAGCATCTTCACGAGAGTCCCTGAGCTTATAGCCGCCTCTGCTTTGAACTCCTTTTGGGTTAAACCCTCAGAAGTTATTTTTTTGAAAAGGCGGGAAAAATCTGTTTTCATCTTTTCCTCCTTTAATTTTATTTCAATTCCTTTCCCAATGCCAAGGCTTCATTCACCTTAACAAGGTGATTTATAGACTCAAGTTCTGAGTCTATACACTCCTTTCTAATTACAGGGTCTTCTACAATGCGTTTATATATATTGCAGATTGCTTCTGCATTAGATTTAAAAATTCTGATTTCTTTTTCTGTCATAATCCTCTCCTCCTTATAACTTTCCTTTTGCTCTTTCAAGTTCTTTTATTTTTGCCTGAAGAGCTTGAATCTCATTTTGAATTTTTGACTCTTCTGCTTTGCTCTCATCAATCCACTCCATAATATCCCCTGGCTGGACTTTTAAATAAGTACAGATTTTGTCTATTGTATCCATACTTACGTTCTTATTTGTCTCCAACCTTTTTGGCATATTTATGGAAAGTCCTGCTTCACATAAATCAGAGAAACTTTTCCCCTGTGATTCCAGGACTTTTTTAAGCTTATAATATACGATCATCTCTTTTCCTCCTTTTTTCATCTCCTTTCTTTATTTTACCATATTTTTATTCTATTTCAAACCCTTGATTCTCCAGGCTTTCTGTTTCGCTTATGCTCATCAGTTGCGGACTTCCACCGCAAGACAGAAAAGGCAGTTTATACTCGTACCTAGGAGTTTTCATTGCGACACGCTATTTTACAAACGTGTCACAGAAGATTGCCATGAACAGTTTATTGAAACCGTTCTTATTCATGGCGACGACAAAAACACCGTCGTTTACAATTTTTTTACTGGAGGCATACTTTGCTCCCAGTTTATCGGACATTGATTCCGCAAACTTGGAAACTTGCCCCTGTCGACAGCCCTCTATTCCGAGGGATTCGAGGAACTGCTTAATGCAATTTAAAAAATCTCCCCTTTTACCCTCTCTTATTTTGAGGCAATAAGCCTCATAAAGACCTTCCGGGATGAAAACATATGTATCCCGGAGTGCTTTATTAAGAGGTTCTACAACCTCTTTATGGCGGAGTTCCGCCCTACGAAGGGCATTATCCACCTCAAGACGTGGGTATTTTTGAGCTACCTCGTCAGGGTCTAAGCCCTGATCGAGATCGTTTTGGCGGTCTGCCAGAATTTTCTCTAATTTTATTTTTAAGGGTTTTATTTCAGCTTTATACCGGATGTCTTCCTCTGCCATTCTCAAGGCGGTTTCTTTAAAAGTTTTTACGAGGCTCATTGCCTCTTTTGTTATTTTACTGAAATTAATCTGATTGTTTGCCATGGTGGCTCCTTCCTCTGTACCTTGTATTATTGGACGAGAATCGTACAGTTCGCCCTTATTTCTTATTTTTTTTTGATTTTTACAGTGTGCTTTATACACACTATGAAGGATTGAACAGACCTAACTATTACAATGTCGCAAGCTACCACATATTTTTTATTGCCTATAAGCAGGCAGACTTGTAGTGCGATTCATTGCTTTAGGTCTGTTCAATCCTTTTACTATGTATAAAGGTTGAGCGTTTAAGGCTGTGGAAGAGTTTCACTTCTGCACGAACTGGTATCACACTATCACCGATCGTTATTAGCATTATTTGTAGCAGTATCTAAAAAGACTTGCTGCGTATGCCAATATCCGAATTGCTTACCACTTTTATCATGGTTCGCATTGTGCTTTTACCATAGCCCCACTATTTCTAGCGTCGGACGTTACCGCCCGGCTATGACCTTTTGAGTCATAGACTTTAAATTTTTAAAAAGGAAAACTTACAAACCTATGAAGTTGTCAAGGTTCTAACTCCAAGTGCAACGGTCACAATGCCCGTCTTCCGGATAGAATCCGGTGTTATGGAGTTTTTAATTAAGATTTTTTAAAGGAATCTTTTAACCTTACCTAGTTCACGCAAGAACTGTTTATTTTGAGATATAATAAAGGGATTTCTTCTATCAGACTTGACAGATTTAGAAAGATATTATATAATCCAAGTGTTCTGGTTGGATTATTTATATAATAATCTTCCTTGCCCTGTATTATCTTGTATGTACGGGGCATTTTATTTGCCCTGTGACCTTAATATATCATATTGTTTTGTAGTTGTCAAGTAGTTATTTACTACTTCTTAACTAATTTTATTGTGTTATTGCCACGACTAATAATAATATCGTAATTGCCGCTTGCAAAATCTTGAAGCAATGCTTCAAGGACAATATTCATATTAAGATTATACTCTTTACAAGCTTTTCTAAAGTCATCAAGTATATCAGCCCGTATTGGAGTATTTAACTGTTTTTTTGAAATACTATCACCTCCTTATGTTAATGTTAATATTTTACTACTTAGTTAGTAGTTTGTCAATTTTGTTGAATAATTTATGCAATTATGCTATGATAATTATATGCTATTTTGATGATGTAAAAAGTTGTGACCCTCTTTACATCTTCGATATTATCACAACAAGTTGTGAATGTCAACAACTTATTGTGAAAATATCATTTTTTATTTTTTTTGATTGACTGATACAGGTGTATCCAAACGGTCAGCAGAGATCACACTATGCCGACCGCCCTCCCGACTCATAGTTGAAAGATCTAACGATCTTCCAGCCATGACTTAAGGTCTAATAAGACCCTAAGAGCCTGGAGGCATTTATAAGCTCTTAGCAAGCCTATAGCCTCGTTAAGCTGTCTCCGGAGGTGGATAGCCTCCCAGTCTTTCATTTTATCCCCCCTTTTTAAATGGTGCTGGGTTGACGGGTTACTTGTCAATCGGTCAGGGGCTTTTATTTAAGCCCTTGTCCTCTTGACAGGTATAATGATAGCATATGGTTAACCAGTAATCAATGATATATTTTAATTGGTTAACCAGTATTTTATTGATGTTTTTTAATATATTGTATAAACAAATGAATTAATTGCAAAAAAGGAAGTGAATATTAATGAAATCTGAAGCACAAAAAAGGTCATTAAAGAAAGCTGACAAAAAAAGCATGATGTTTGCGGTCAAATATAGAGAAAAAGAGTTAATCAATGCTATTCGATTGAAAAAATACTTACAATTAAACGAATTGTCTGCAAATTCGTATCTAAAAGAGCTAATTAAACGAGATCTGGACGCAAAAAAGATCGAATACCCTGATATATCAGACTTAAATAAGGCAGATCAATAAGTTAGTAACTGCTGCCGAACTATATCAGAAATTTTTTTGAGGTGATATATTATGAAATTAGAATATAGCGGAAATATAGAGTCATTAACACTTATGATTAAACATATAATGTTAGATAAGGGGATTACTCAAAAAGACATAGCAGAGCGGACAGGATGGACAAAAGCCACGGTTAGTAACTTGCTTAATAATAGAACTAAAAATCCTAGCATTACAGTAATATATAATTTATGTACTGCTATGGGATGCAAGTTGTTTATTAGTATAGATTAAATTAATCGAATAGCCTATATTTTATTGATTAAAATACATCAATTTTAATTATTTTTATTAATATACATCAATAATATTGATTAAAAATATATAAAAAGAAAAGGTGATAATATGTCATATAGTGCAAAGAGTCAGAAAAGATACAATGAAAAGTGTATTATCAAAACAATTAAATACAGACCTGATGAAATAACAGAATATAAAGCTATAAATGACTTTTTAACAGATAGCAATATATCTTTTAATGCTTATGTTAAACAATTAATAAGAAAAGATATGGTTCAAAAGAAATATTTATAGAATTGTATATACAATTAATAAGAATATAGGCTCTGATATCATTGAATCATGCCGGAACCACTGGACTTTTAAGAGCGTGAACGGATTTCTTCCTATTATATATAAAAAGATGGAAAGTAGTAATAATTACTATTATTGGCTTATAAATGAGAATGATTATTAATTGAGAATGATTATTATTATTAATTGATAATTGATATCATTTTGATATCAAAAAAATCATTTCTTCACGATACAATCAACGCAAGGCGTGAAAAATCGCATTTCTTCTATATAATGCGGAAAAGAAAAAAATCTGATATCCTTAGTCGCTGCTTCAGTAGCAGTCAGATAAACATATTTATATACACACGTCTTTTACTTCTCTTTTCCAGATCTGATTCAATCCATTTTAACATTTTTCAAAGTACTACTAAAAATCCGTAAAAATAACAAAAGTACGGTTTTTTTGACGTGTAACAAAAAAGGCAGGGTAGAAAAAACTAGGATACGGCATATTTTTATTCACAGCCCTATAGCTGTTCAAATCACACACTAAGTTCAAAATCACCCCTAACAAATTCATGATCACCCTCTTCCCTCTCTCCCATCCCATCTCCCTGATCCAAAATTTCATCAAATTTCCACCTCATTATCAATCCTTAAAAAATCCTATAACCAAGCCAAAAATTAACTATTACCTAGCCAAAATTTCTTATCGTACCACTTATCGTAAAATCCCTTTAATTACGCCAAAAATCACCTCTGTAAAATCCAAATTTACAACATCAGAATTATCAAAAATTTCACTTTGATTTAAAATTTTCTTATGTATAAAGCACATTTTTCCGATACCACATTTTTCATGCAAAATTTTCGAAATCGACTAAGTTTTTCATCGTATAAAATTGTGCCATAAATTTACATCCAGTCACCCAAATCATCAAAAATTACTTAATTTCGTACTTCAGCAATTAAGCAAATAAATCTCCATACCATTTATAAAAATCAAATCTGCCATTAAAATAATTATGTAAACTCCCACGAACGCCAATCTAAAATATACAACTACTACTCTTCTATTCTAGAGAATAATAATATTGTCCATCCACAGCGCCAAACTTCTTCCATCATCAAACTTTCGTTATCAACAATTATCAATAAAAAAGGAGCTACAAAAATGCGTTTAACAAAAGAACAGATATTAACAGAATTTCCTTCCTGGGCAAATCATCCGAAAGACATAGTAAAAGTTCGTTATGGAGATATCCCGGATAGCACATATACAGAAAAAGACTACAACTATTTTCAAACGCTCTCTGGAACATTATCAAATATCTTCTACTCGAACGCCTTTATTTATATGGTTAATGGATCTTATGACATCTATAAAACAATTGCGGGAGATATCTTCATTCATCATGACACTCACAAACTTATGCACGGATCAATTAACGTTCCTTACAGAGGAAAATCAATTTCAATCATTATAAATCTCATGTATGGATTCAAGGCACTAACTATCTTGGATCTCAAAGGTACCGGCAAAGTAAAAGGATTTTGTAATGAAGATGGGCAGGGATCTCCTGCGAATCATTTATTCACAGAAGAAATGGATGCAGATGTTATTAAAAAGATATTATCCAATCCCATGGAAGACTATGGATGTGCCGTTCAAAAATTCATGCAGACTGCAAGAGATTTGTATTATGAAGAACCATATAACTACATCATGCAGAAAACTTTTGAATTATAAGCATTTTGGGATTAGCTTGCTTTTAACATAAAAATCGACTCAATTTCGGCTTATAGTATCTCAGACACACAATTTACCACTGAGCATATAAAAATGGATTCTAGCTCAAAATTAATATCAAAAAGTATAGCAAACGGCATATGAGAATAGCCGGATATAAGTAATAATAAAAAGGAGCGTTACAATATGACAAATTATGATACAATAATAGAAAACATCAGAAAGGAGTTTTCTATGCAACCAAAGAAACCTACGTGGGAAGAACCCCAATATTCTGGCAAAAAGATATACCGTGCCGGAAGAACTTTAGCAACTACTACTCCTGTCAGTCAGGAATACAAAGAAGCTTTACTTGTGTTAAATAACTGGAGATCGGCACATGCCTATCCATTACATGTGATTACTACTACATTAAAGCACCAAAATCCAGATGTACTCATCGCTCAACGCTTAAAACGATTAGATTCCATTGTAGGAAAAATAGAACGTTTTCCAACTATGAATTTGTATAAAATGCAGGATATAGGCGGATGTAGATTGATTGCAGATTCAATTGATGAAGTGTACAATTCATTAAATAAATATAAAAATTCCCGTGTAAGACATAAATTAGTTCGAGAAACTGATTATATTCTTAATCCAAAAGAATCTGGTTACATGTCTGTACATTTGGTATATCAATTTCATAGTGACAAAAAAGAAACATATAACAAAAATATGTTTATAGAAATTCAATTCCGGACACAATTGCAACACATATGGGCGACTGCCGTAGAAATGATGGGAATCTATACAAAAAGCAATCTAAAATCAAGTCAAGGAGACAAAGATATTCTTCGATTTTTTACAGTTGTTTCTTCTATTTTTGCAATACAGGAAAATCAACCAGTATGTCCAAACACATCATCTTCCCTAAATGATTTGTTAAAAGAAATGAATGAACTAGACAAGAAACATAATATACTTTACACATTGGAAGCAATGAAAAATGCTACACATATTTTAAAGCCAGAACTTTCAAAAGAATTTTCAAATGGTTATTATTTATTGTTATTAGACCAAGACAGACACACTTTATCTATTAATGCTTATAAGCCATCAGATATTAATATTGCTACAGCAACTTATAATGTAATTGAAGAAAAGCATGATCCTAATATAAACATTGTACTTGTAGCAGCAAATTCTTTTTCGTCATTGAAAAAAGCTTATCCGAATTATTTCATTGATATAACCGATTTTCTTCTTACAATTTCATCTTATTCTAAATTATATTTAGGTAATTAATGCATTTCAAGGCAGGAGCAATCTCCTGTCTTGATTTTCTTAAACAATTGTTTTTATATAAAAATTAACTGTAGTATCCTTTGTACTTTCTCATTCACACAATTTTATTATGAGACATAAAAAGTATGCTTTAAAAGAAATTAAATACTAAAAACACAACAATCGACATATGAGAATAAGTAAATATATACCAAACAAAAATCAAAGGAGAATCGGTTATGAAAAAATATTTAGTACCAATGTGGAATTATAAGAATCACAAAGAAAAACATCATCTTGCAATTATTGAAGCTGAAAACAAATATCAGGCAATGTTAATTGCAATTGGATCGCACAATGTAGTTTTAGATGATGATGGTTGGTCTATAGAAATGCCAAAAGAAGAAAAATGGTATATAGATTATGATTATGATAATTACAAAGAATATCATCCAAAAGAATCATTTACTCATTTAGGTAATAATGATAAAATAAATATAACAAACAATCTCGCACAAAAGGAGGATTTAGCTGTGAGTATTTATGATTATATGTATTGGGGAGATTACAATGCACAGATTAAAAGTTTAGCTGAAAAAGCATTAGCGGAAAAATGGAGTTTCGAAGGGAAAGATGACTACTCAATATTAAAAAATTATTTAAATTATACTTTTAAAAAGCTACAAGAAGAAAATAAAGTAATTGAAACAGATGAATATTGCGTATTTAATACTGGATTGTTTTCTCACTACTATAAACCAATTTATGTATATGGTGAAATTAATTTAAAAGCTTCTGGTGAAAATGCTTCACAGAAATGGTTTTTTAAAGGATTCAAAGACGAATATGAATTAGGAAAACTTGATTTAGAAACTAATTCACCAGAAAGAGCTGATTATTTTTCAGACCCAAACAGGTTAATATTTAATTGGCATAATGAAGTGATTGTTAATAATAGACACATTTTAGATGATTTAAATACAAATAAAAGACTTCCAGATTCTATAAAGAATAGTGACATACCACTAGAAACATTAAATGGAGTTATTGGAAAAGCAATTGAAAAAATTAAAGCAAATTACAAATTAGCTGTTCCTCATTATTACAAAAATAAAATTCAACTACTTGTTCCGTTATGTTTTGGTAAAAATGAAAATCCAGATGTTGCACTGGTTTTGGATCAACAAAAAAATGGAAATTATTTAGCAACAACATGTCTCTCTATGGAAATGGCTTATATAGATGCAAGATTAATTGCAAGACCAGAATCTAATTGGTTAATGGCTGATCATATAATTGATAACTCGTCTTATGATCAAGAATTCATAGATGATTCCAATGAAGCAGAAAATGAATAACTTTAAGACAGGATTAATTTCCTGTCTATTTTTATGCACAAAAAATAAGCACCAATTTCAAACTGATGATTTAATTAAATAAAAACACATCATTTTTCGTTCATAATCTCATATCCCATCAACTTTACACTAAGCACATAAAAATAGAAAATCAATCCATATTTATATCAAATACCCATCAAATCGTCCTATCAAAAATCTATGATATATACCTGCCATGAGAGGGGGTAATTAAAATCTTGTAGAAACGCTTCTCTCATATCAAAGTATCACTTATATAAAAATGCAAAAAAATTTTTATCAATGAGAGAATAAGTATATGAATCCAATATCATCCATCACATCAACAAAAATAAGAAGATAAAACTAATTACAACGAAACAAATTAAGAGAACAAAAATGAAAAACAATATTTAACACAAACAGAGAATAGAAATACAAAGGAGATGAAAAAAATTATGTGTATGAAACATACAACACGTTCAGGAAACACACTGATCAGATGTAGTCATGTAAATAATAATAAATGGAATAAGGCATATCTATTAATTCTTAAGCCAGAGGATTGTAAAACAGAATATATTAACTACTGCCCTAATTGTGGAGGAAAATTAAAAGAATACTAAAGAGTGATGTAATTGCCTACGGCGTTATAGATATTCGCAACAAGTTGCTCATATCTAATTTTTGTCATGTTGACAAGCAACATTCCAAAAATGTATGTATTTGCTTATTTTATAGTGGTTTTTAATGATGAATAAAAAAATCATCCAAACTATCACTATATATATATTATATTGTGAGAAATTGAATGATTTTTTTTAAATAGTTAAAATCTCCTTATTTTTAATACTTTTTGAGAGTGTACCGCAAACTATCACTATATATATATTATATTGTGAGAAACCGTGGTACACTCTCAAATTCACTAGATTTTATGTAGTATTCAGTTGTTTTAAATGTAATGGAGAATAAATAATTAGAAACTCATTGATATATCCATAACTAAAAGAAGGGAGACGTATATATGGATACTAAAAATATTAAAATAGGAAAAATTACAGAAGAAGAACTTGTAAATTTATTTGGCAGTGATGCTCAAAAAAAATCTTATAAAGAAAAAGGAAAGTTCATCGGAAATTATAAAAATAATCTTTTTAAGAAAGTAAACAAATACTGTTCCATAGAAGAAAGAGACAAAGTTGATGGAAGACGTATCTACGAAATCACGGAAGTATATGAGCATCCTCTTCCATCTAATTTTAATAAGATGAATAAATCTCTCTATAAATATATAGTACCACTCATTCTTTCAGACCTAATTAATGGTCATGATCAAAACAACAGTATAGATATTACAGTTGGCAAATGGGCTAGAGAGATCAACATGGTAAATAAAAATTATAATCTTTTGAAGTACAACCGAGAAGATAGCAGTAAAGAGTTTCAAATCAGTATGAATGAAATTAATGAATTCTACGACAAAGCTGACCACATGATTAATTGGTACATAGAAAATGCCCTAGATTACCTTAAATCTGCTGGCTTAATTATTTGGAGACAAGTTGATCGTATAAACATAGAAGAAACAGATGGTAAATCAGTTCTTGACCAAGATGGGAATATAGAAGTAAACGTAACACTTACATCAAGACAAGCAACAAAAGAAGACATGGATTACTATGCTCAATGTGTTTCTATTGCAGACAAAGAAGCAAATATAGAAAATGCAGGTGAAAGATATTACAGCTCAAAAGCAAAATGTTTCCAGGAAGTTTTGAAAAGAGAATTATATAAAAAGAAAATCAAATACTTCTATAGTACATACGAAGCATATTATGTTCATCTCGACAAATGCAAATCATTACTAGAACACTTTGGAGAATATAATAGAGAACAACTTGTTGATAGTTTCAATAAAGAATTCTCTGACATGATTGTTGAAAACGCAGGTATCAGATTTGATAAGAATAAAACTAAGTATCTTCTCAATAAAAGCGACTATCTTCTCTCATTTGAAAACTTATGTGAAATCACGGTTGATAATAAAACTGAATACCTTGGAAGTAGAATCAGAGAAAAACCTATTGAAGACAATTATAACCTTAAAGTAAATGCAAAGAAGAAAGGACAATAAATAAATGAATTATAGTGAAGCACAGTTAGAAATCATAAATACAATTGACGGAAACATTGGTGTTATAGCATCTGCTGGTTCTGGAAAGACTACAGTATTAACAAAGCGAATTGAAAATATGGTAAAGAACCATTCTATTGCACCACAGGACATACTTGCTGTTACATTTAGTAAAAAGGCAAAAGAAAATATTCAAGACAAACTAAAAGAACTGAATGTAAATGGAGTAAACATTGAAACATTCCACTCTCTCGCTCTTAAGATTATTGGTACAAGATATGGAGTAGGATATTTTAAAGTATGGACATTGCAATGGGAAAAAGAAAAGATTATGCAGACAATTTGTTATGACAGAATGAATCTATGTAGTAAAGATGATGTTCCATACAATGATATCTTAAGATTTATTGGAAAACAGAAAAATGCAATGCTGAGTACAACAGATGAACTTATCTATTCAGATGATGATCCATTTAGCAAGAATAATATGAAAGAAATATTTGTCAGTTATGAGAAATTCAAGGAAGAGAATAGATATATAGAGTTTGATGATTTTCTCAATCTTGCAAATGAAGCATTAAATGAAGATGAAAATACTTATAACTATTACAGCAATTGTTTCAAATATGTTTTATCTGATGAGTTCCAAGATATTTCCAAGTCACAATCCCTTTTATTAAAGAAATTGAATACAGAAAATACGATGATTGTTGGCGATCCACTTCAGGCAATTTATTCATTCCGTGGTGGCAATAGCAAATACATTCTTGATTTTGAGAAAGATTATAATAATGCAAAGATTATGCATTTGAATACGAATTACAGATGCAGTGAAGATATCATTAAAGTAGCCAATACATTCGCAGAAACTATTCCAGATTCTAAACATAAGAATTATAGAGAAAGCCTTGCAAGCAATCCTTTGTTTAAGAAACCTGAATTTACTATTTATTCTGATGAATGGGAAGAAGCTGCTGAGATTGCAGATAATATAAACAAGCTTATTTCTAAATATAGATATAATGACATTGCAATTCTTGCCAGAACAAATGCACAGCTCACAAAACTACAATCTATTTTTCATGAGAGACTTATTCCATATAATATTGTAAATGGAAGCTTGTTCACAACTCTTCCGGAAATAAAATTGCTAATCTCTTATCTTAAATTAGCATTGTATGAGAATGATAATGAATCATTTAAGTATTTGTATAACAAACCAAATCGCTGGCTTGATAAAAAATTTTTACAGGAAGTAGAGAATAATAGTAAAAGAAGAAATACTTCGTTTTATAATTCCATGATGTCAATTGATAGAAGAAATTGGAGATTTAAAAATGGAATTGACGAAATTTACGAAGTAATTAATTATCTTCAGAATAAAAAATTCTCATCTATCGGTGATATAATTTCTTATTTGAGAGTCAGATTGGATATTGATGATTTTGTTACAAAAGGTAAACAAGCTGATGATGGAAGTTTCTGTGAACAGATAGAAAATATGAATGCATTTGAATCAATTGCTAAAAGATATACAGATTTAAATAAATTTATCTTGTATTTGAATGATATTACAAGAGATTTAGATATAGAGAATAAAAACAAAGTACAGTTACTTACAATACATAAATCTAAAGGATTAGAATACCCTGTTGTTTTTATTATTGGATGTAGTAATGATATTCTTCCTCATAAAAAGAATGAAAGTATGGATGATGAAAAAAAACTTTTTTATGTTGGAATAACACGAGCGAAAAAAGAATTATACTTGTCTTCTATTCTATCAAATAATAATAAACTTTTAAAACAAAGTCCTTTTATCAAATCAATAAAAGACACAATTAAAATCAACAAACCAGATGATTTTGATGGAGAATAAAGAATATATAGAGAGATGTAAGTGTGAACATCTCTCTATAGAAAATTCATACGATGAGAAAACAGAATAGATTTAGTCGTTCCTACTTGTTTGATCTTCATATGATATGCCGTTTTTCGTAACGGCGACACGTTCTTTACCTGATGTGACGAGCAATTTTAGTTCTTGATATTGAGTATAACATTTGATGCAGCATTTCATAAGATCTAAAATTCCTAGTAACACAGCAGGTGTCAGAATTTTACTCAGCAAGTCAACTATCTCTCCTTTCGTCGAAAAATACATAACAATAGGATAAATAATGGACAAGCTATAAGTAATAAAAATGTGCATAATCACGATTCCTCCGTGCCTGATATAATCAGCTGTGATATTGGTTAACGGGTTACACAGTGTATACACATCATATAGATTATATCACACATCAGGTAGAGAATAAAGAACATATAAGAAACCAATCAACTTATCTCACATCAAGAAAGGATGATCAGAGATGAACTACTTATTTAAAACAAAGGAGACAATTTATGACAGAAGAAACAAATACACAAACAGAAAACCATGACACACTTCGTATTCCAAGTAAAGAAGAATTCCATAGACATTATGGTGGGACTGTATACTTGACGGACTTTGATACATATTATCATATCACACTTCCTGATTATCAGGGATCATTCATTGCTCGTAGAATTCAATCTGATTTCAGAAATAAAAAATTCCAAAGAAGTAATTTGTAATTATATAAATATATTGTGGGAGAAAATATGAAAACAAAACATTGGAGAAATCGTCCCAGGATTATGGGATTATTTGGATCTGATTTTCAACGCTGCTCTTCTATTTCACTTAGGGATTGTGGTTTAGATCCTGAATTAAATTTTCTACAGTCACCCGAATGTGGATGCGGTGGAGAAGTTAGCGTCTTGTTAGATAATGCAGATGATGTAATCAATTTTTGCTCAGATTTAGTTTTAGAAAATGGCTGTGAATATTGTGCAGTGTTTGCTTTAGATGGAAATAATAAGTTGCTTGGAGTTGCCAGGTGTGAAGACGAATTGATTCCGATTGGACTAAAGAAACCACTGGAACATTTACAAGACATCGGAAGAATGTTTGACGCAATGGAATTGCATTGCTACGGGTTGATCATCTGGAATGGTGATGGGAAGTATAGAATTGTGGAGGAATAAATTTATGACAAAAAATACAGGCGTATATATCCCTTCTATCGATGCAAAGGATATTTATTTATCAGCAAATTACATTGAAAAAAATCCAGATGGATATAATTTAAGATTGAAAGATGGTCAATACAATTTAAGAAAATTTATTAATACATTAGATTATAGTTTGGATTTAATCGAATTAATGGATATTTATTACAAGAAGTTTAGAAAACATGATTTTTATTTTAAAGTAAAAAGACATAAGTATTCTGCAAATGTAATCAATATGACATTTAAGTATTCTGTTAAAGAATGGAATCAGATGAATAAAAACACTTTTGTAAAATTCGGTTATAATTATAATTCTTTAATTTTTGATGACGGAGTTGCAAAAGATACAGATGGTGAAGTTATTGGAATAAAGCTCAATGAGAAAATAATTAATCCAATTGAATTACCAAAACCATTTTACCAAAAAGAAGTAAAAATTTATGACAAAAAAGATAAAAGTATCTTAAAAGAGATTCAAGTGCATTATGTAAAAAAAGGCGAACCGAAAACATTAAAGACAAATGCAGAATTGAGAAAAGAATTATATATGAATGGGTTTACCTGTAATGGAATTGAATATTGCAGAATGAAAAGATCAACAGGATCTGCAAGAGTTGGAAAGTGTTTATTTATACGAAAAGAATTGTTTGAACCTCTTTTAGCATTTAGTTCTGGTGGTTTAAAGTATAAACAAGGCGATCCAATTGATTTAGCTGCATATGAAGGGTATATAGCCCTTCCGTCAAGCAGTATTATTGATACAATTCCAATAAAACCAGAAAATATTTTATTAATAGATGATTATGACAGTGTATTTAATGAAGATGTTGTTGAAACTCATGATGAAGATAATTGGTTAGTTACAACTGAAAAAAAATGTGAAATTTCAAATACAATTTGGGACGGTCAATCGTTAATGGATATTTCATTGTTTGGAGATTATTCAGAGTATGGAATGGTTTTATTGAGAAACTTAATGTTTAAATCATGTTGTTTTAATTGCAATATTCAGCAATGGTTTAAGGACAATAATATTACTGATGTTTCTCAGTTGAATGGTAAAACTCGTGCAAAAAATATTGAAGATGTAAAACTTATTACAACGCCAAATAGTATTAAGTATTTGAAGTTCAGCACTTATGATGAATGGCTTGATAACTTGTACCCTGATTTTGGAGTTGTAAAGCATGATAAAAAAACACATTTTTTTGGCGGTAGATTGGTTCAAACTCATTATCAATTGATCAATACTTTGCAGATGTCAAAAGATGAAGTAAGAGAGTTTTTGCAGGAATCTTTGGACTTTGCACAAATGCTTAGAGACAAACCAGAGGTCGTTCGTTATTATATTAAATATCCGGATATTGATGAGTTAAACCCTTTAAGCAGAGAAATGACAAGTAAAAATGATGTTGTTTATAATCTAATGTGTGTTAATGATAATTTTACACAAACGAAATATTACAAAGAATTCTTAATTGATTTACTACGATCATACTATAAAAATCTCAAAAACGGACATATCTATGTAAATGGCAATTATTCAACTCTTCTTGGTAATCCAATAGAAATGTTGCAACAATCGATTGGTAAATTTGATGGGATTAGTCAGATTGGTGTGGGGAATATTCATAGTACTCGTTTTAAATACAATCAAACACTCTTAGCTAGTAGGTCTCCACATGTAACAATTGGTAACATTTGGCTTCCTTATAATACAGAAAATAAATTGATTGATTGCTATTTTAATCTAACAAATGAAATTGTATGTATAAATTCAATTGATGAAAATGTATTACAACGATTATCAGGAGCTGATTTTGACAGTGATACAGTTTTACTTACAGATAATGAAAAACTTATCAGAGCTGCTAAAAGAAATTATCATTTATTTAAAACACCTACTGCTCTTGTCGATTCGAAAAAAGTAAAAAGATACTATACACCAGAAGATCAAGCAGACCTTGATATTAAAACTTCTGTAAATAAGATAGGTGAGATTGTCAACTTGTCACAGGAGTTAAACTCTTTATTATGGGACAAGATGTATCAAGGTTCAACATACGAAGAAGTAAAAGATATTTATTATGATATATGTCAGTTAGATGTTATGTCTGGCATAGAGATTGACAAAGCAAAAAAAGAATTTGATATTAATAACAGTAAAGAACTTGATAAATTACGTCAGAAATATGTCGAAGATTTGAAAGTATATGAAATAGATGAAAATGGAAATAGTATTACAAGAAAAAAAATGCCACACTTCTTCTCTCATATTTCAAAACAAAAAGGTTTTTATAATCCAAGTAAGAAAAAATATTGTAAATACAACACATCTATGGATTATTTGCAAACTGTTATTAACGGATTTAAAATTAAAAATCCATATAAAAAAGATTGGCTACCTTTTGTATCAATACTTGATAATTCATTGTTTAGAACGTCTGGAGTCAATCAAAAGCAAATTGATAAAATATTCAATATGTTAAAAAAATTTGTTGCAGAAAGAAAAACAATTTATTCTTCAGATACAGATTCAACAGAAGATAAAAGTGAAAGAGTTAAAAAATTAAAAGAAGATTTAATTGCAGAAATAGAATCAGAAACAATTGGTTTTTCTACTCTATATAGAATGTTATCGTCTTTGGAAGATAAAGAGAATTCACAGATTAAAAATGTATTGTTAGATATTTTATGGCTATGTGGAAATGAAAGTTTTAATAAAGCAATTATAAACTCTAGTGAAGAAATTTTAGAAATACAAGATGATGGAAATGACATAAATATGTTTGGAATTGGTTTTAAAATTGCAAAAAAACAAGTAAATTCGGAAATTTAGGTCTCATTTCACCACCTATATTGGAGCGAAATTTAAGTTACTATGGAGAGGGTAGTTTTCTATCTATTATTTTAAAGATTACTGCCCTACTCTGTTGTAAAATTTCTATGTATTTTAGTATAACAAAGGAGAGATTACAATACAAGAAAACAAAAAATATTATAATCAAAAGGATATTGAAAAAGAAATATATCAAAAAACTGGTTGCTCTCTAAATGATATTCACAAGATAACGAATGCTTTAGGTGAAGTGGTAAAGGATAAATTTAGTGATATGGATTCATTTGTTGAATTAAAATTATTCCCTGGGCTAAAAGTAACTTCAAAGTATATACCATCAGAACAGTCAGTCTCTAAAAACCTAAATATTAATTCAGGTTATTCTATTTTTATGTCTTCAGTATTCACTGATGATTTCAGAAAACAAGTAAGAGAATTGCATAATTTAAATAATTAAAATTTGGCAGTGGATATATCATTCGCTGCCAATAAAAATAAATCCTGTATTATGGATATAAATAACTCAGTGTAGATCAGTTAGTCACTGTGCTGAGAGCATATGTATAGTGAGAAAGTGTATGAAACGATAGCTTCATATGTTTTCTTTCGGAGATTTGTGAAATAATTCGAAAAGACGGAAACCGTCAATACTAAATATGTGTGCAGAATACATCGGTATATAAAGTCAGATTCAATTCGTCACCATAATAGACGCTGCTGTGCAGAATAATCCAGATGCCAACATTGGTGGAATTTTGTTGGAGTTAAGTATGGAAAATCCAAATAAGGTGATATGTCGTTGTTGAACCGAAGAAATTCGGGTATAAGAATTGTTTGCTAGACAAGTAGCCTAAATCAACGAAAATTAATTCAAATATAAAGGAAAACATAAGTTGAGCTATTCATAAAAATGATTAATAGAATATGTATGTTTTGATATTTCTGAATGACTGGTGAAAGTTGTGGGTGCTAATCCCATTCGTCCTTGGTGCGTGAGCATTGGTAAAGAAAGTTATAGAGTCGCCATCTGTAGCTCAGACTTTGCTAGACGGTAACTTAATAATGTATCCTTGTATAGTCTGTAAAGCGAAGGCTTATTTCTATTCATAATAGAGGATTTATGTTCTCTCATATTATTATCTAACCTTTCTGTCAGTGGTGGCGGTGTTGGGAAACCAGCACTGCTGCTATTTCGTAGGTAGAAAAAGAAAAGAGGTTTACTAATGATTAAATTCATTAAAAAAATATGCGAAAGCATGGTGGAATTCATACATGAAAGTGTGTGAAAAAATGTATCGGTATTATTGATAATACTGGTACATTTATTTATTGATGCAGAATTAAGCAGTTGGTTAGCTTGCCAGCCTCATAAGCTGGATGTCACAGGTTCGAGTCCTGTTTCTGCAATTACTTATCTCCTATCATATGGAGAAATATATAACGAAAGGGTGTAATTACCATAGTATTAATTACTAAAGCAGAAAAAGATTATTTAGTTGATCATGGAGTCCGTATGGGTAGTGGTGGAATTAGTCACACTATTTCAAAGAGCAAGAAACGTACATACTATCTTTGTGAATCTGAGTGGAATATTAAAAAACTAAATAAATACAGAAAAAACAAAATCGTAAAGTAAATACGAAATCTAAAAGAAAGGTGGTATCTTTTATTGGAATACAAATTGTTCCTAGATACCAATGCACTTCTGAATTTACAGAAGGAAGCATTTAAAGAGTCTTTTGTTATTTCACAGAAGACATTGGAAGAGATTGAAAATATCAAAGAATCTTCAAGAAAAGATAACGAAGTAAAATACAAAGCACGTCAAGTAGCACATTTACTTGATGAACATTTTGGAGAATACGAAGTTGTTGCTAATAATAATGATGTAAAAAATATAATTTCTGAATTTTCATTAGAAGAAACTCCAGACAATATTATCTTGGCATCAGCATATTTATATAATAAAAACCACTCTCCTATTGTTGTATGCACTGATGATATTAATTGTAAGTTTATTTCAAAGAATATTTTCAAACTTACAACAAAAGGTGTAAATGAGATTAACTTAGTCAAAAATATTGACGAATATACAGGATATCAAGAAGTGACTCTTTCTGATGAAGAAATGAGTTATTTTTATTTGCATACAAATGAGAATATATATGATTCTCTTCTTAATGAATATCTGATTATTCACAAATCCGATGGTGAAATTGTTGATATGCTTAAATGGAGCAATGATGGGTATAAAAAAGTTTGTTCAAAAACACTAAGGTCTCATCTTTTTGGTGATAAAATACGTCCAAAGGATGCGTATCAAGCATGTGCAATTGATTCTATTTTAAGTAATACAATGACAACATTATCCGGAAAAGCAGGAAGCGGAAAATCGTTATTATCACTTGTTGCAATGATGAATTTAATTGAATCAGGAGAATATGATCGTATTGTTGTAATGTTTAACCCAACAAAGGCAAGAGGTGCTTCTGACATGGGATTTTACAGTGGAGATGCAACTGAAAAAGCAATGCAAAATTCAATCGGTTCTATTTTAACAACCAAATTTGGTGACAAGTTTGCTGTTGATTTATTGTTACAGCAAGATAAAATTAGACTTGTCTCTATGGCTGACGTTAGAGGTATGGAGGTCAGAGACAATGAAATTTTATACATTACAGAATGTCAAAATACAACAAAAGATCTTTTAAAACTATGTCTATCTCGTGCAAGTAGCGGATGTAAAATTGTAATCGAAGGTGATTATAACAGCCAAGTTGATTCGTATCTTTATGACGGCGATTGCAATGGAATGAAACGTGTTATAGACATTTTAAAAGGAGAAGAAGAATTTGGTTATGTTAATTTACCGAATGTATGGAGAAGTAAAATTGCTGCATTGGTAGATAAATTATAAAAGGATTTAGATAGCGTGATAAAAAAATTTGATAAAGAATACTCTACACAATATACTCCAGAGATGAAATATCTTTTGTCAAAAGGTATTAAGTATTGTTTTGTAAAGGATGTTTGTGGAGTAACAACTTATAAGTATACGAAGACACCAGAGTTATTTAAAGCTTTGGTGTCTTTTTATATGGAGAATAAATAAAAATGAAAGGATTAATAATAGGGGATAACAAATGAGTCAAAAAAGAATTTATACGTCAGAAGAAACAGAGTTAATGATTAAAATGTATAACGAAGGAGAAACATATAGTGTTATTGCGAAAACAATTAATACAAAAGCTAATAAGGTATCAAAATATTTAAAGACGCTTGGATATGGTGTTAGACCACATAATAAATTGAAAAATCATGATTATTTGTCTGCGTCAAGAAAAAATAAAGTTAATGAAAACTTTTTTAAAAATATTGATACAGAAGAAAAGGCTTATTGGTTAGGGTTTTTGTATGCAGATGGTTGTGTTTATAAGAAACATGATAAAAGTGGACATGAAAAAGGCGGATCAATTGAGCTGTGTTTGCAAGAAAGAGACAAATATCATATTCAAAATTTTTTAGATGATATAGAGTCCACTGCTCCAATTTCAAATAGAATTGTTAAATTAAATGAAAAAGAATATTATGCGAATCGAGCATGTGTATCATCAATAAAGATGGTTAATGATTTGATATATCACGGATGTTTTGAAAATAAATCATTAACACTGCAACCTCCAACAACTATTCCAAAAGAATTGATTAGTCATTTTATTCGTGGATATTTTGATGGAGACGGATGTGTTTGTTTTTATCCACATAATTACTCATATAGTTATAGTATCTTGGGAACAAAAGAGATATTAGAATTTATAGCAAAAGAAACAAATATTCCATCTTATAAAATCGTTTCGTTTGACAATAAAAAATGTTTTGAGTTAAAAACATTTTCAAAGAAATCAGTAGAGGTTTTTCATAATTATATTTATAAAAATAAGACTATTTTTTTAGAAAGAAAATATCAAAAATCATTAGGAATGATGAAATGGCACAATATGGAAGATTCAAGAACTGAAACTCAAAAAATGGCTGATTTGTTAGATTGTAAATTATTTTTTGATGATGATGTAATTGACGATTTAGAATTTTCATCTTATGTAATCAAATATAACGAAGATTAATTTCTCACAAGAGAAAAATATTATGAAAGCAAGGGTAAAGCCCATGATGAATTTAAAAGATATTAAAAGCACAATTAACATGCATTATAGTGAAATGTATGAAATTAACGAGCTTAAAGAAAGAAGACTTTATATCAATAGCGAAATTGATGATGAAGTAATTGATACAATTGTATTTCACATTATGAATTATAACAGAGAAGATAAAGGAATTGATGCAAAAGACAGAAAACCGATTATTCTTTATATAAATAGTCCGGGTGGCTCTGTTTATTCTGGATACGCTTTGATTTCAGCTATGCAGTGTAGCAAAACACCTATTTATACAGTAAATCAGGGAATGTGTGCATCAATGGCATTCTTAATTTTCTTAGCTGGAAACAAGAGGTTTAGCATGTTGCACTCAACCTTCCTCATGCACGACGGATCAAATGGAATCGGATTTGAAAGTGCGTCAAAACTTAGAGATAGAATTGAGTATGAAACAGGTCAGCTTGAACAACATACCAAGCAGTTTGTACTTAGTTGTACATCTATTGATGATAAATTCTATGATGATAAATACAGAGTAGAATGGTACATGCTACCACATGAGGCAAAAGAACATTCTATCTGTGATTATATTGTCGGAGAAGATTGTGATTTAGACGAAATTATTTAAGGAGAGTATACACTACTCTCCTATTTTGTACGGAAAATTAGTTGATACAGAAGGAGAAAAAGGAAATGGCAAAATCTAAATTAAACTTTATGAGAACAACAACAGACAAACTTACAGTAAAGAGTGGAGTTCTTTCTGAAGATTGTCTTACTATTACATATACAGACGAGAATGATGTTGAACAGGAAGTAAAGGTATGTGATTTGCTTGCAGCATTTAAGAATCAGGTAATTGATTTTTCAATAGCGTTAAAATCAGATGAGGAATTGGAAGTTCCTGAGTCTGAAGAATAAAGAGAGTTGGTGACTTATTGTTTAATTTTGAAGATGAATTAGCAAAATATAATCTAACTCAAGAAAAATATGAACAACTTCTAAATGATATTGACGCAAAATTAAATGGAGAAAACGATTATGATTGGTCTGAGCTACATGATAAGTATTCGGTAAAATGTAATCCAGATACAATTAGAAAAGGGTCTTCTACTATTTTTGGCGGAAAGTTTAGAAGTGATTATGAAAAATACAAAGCAGAGAAAAACAAATCTGTTGGTGGAAATGATGAACTTGATGAAAAGATTCAGGAGATGCGAAAAGAAAAAATCAAACTTTCTGATGCAAGAGTTGAATACAATCGTCTCATCAGACAGGAAGCAAGAAAAGAATCTTATGCTGATATGGTGAAGCGCATTATTTGTGAAGATGTAAAACCAATGAATGTTACAGTTCATTATAATTTGTTCAATAGCTATACTGATTTGCTCTGCCATCTCACTGATATTCATACAGGAATTGAAATCCATAATTGGAAAAATAATTTTGATGAAAATGAATTAAAACGAAGAATTGATAAATTCACTTCTGATATTTTAGACATTCGTGGAGTTCATCAATCAGAGAACTGTTATCTTGTGATTGGCGAAATTCTCAGCGGTCTTATTCATAATAATTTAAGATTACAAAACAATATGGATTTAATGGAACAATTTAAGTATGTATCTGAATTGATCTCTGCTATGTTGACTAGAATGGCAAATCATTTTAATCATATTTATGTGTATACGACTCCGGGGAATCATTCTAGGATATCTGCGAAAAAAGAAGATTCTTTGGATGGCGAAAATATGGATATATTGTTGCCATTTTATTTAAAAGCAAGGTTGCAAAACATTGATAATGTATCAATATGTGATAACACAATTGAGCCAGAGATTGCAATGTTTAATATTCGTGGGAACAATGTATTTGCATCACATGGACATAAAGATTCTCCATCAAGTGTTGTGCAGAATTTCACTATGATGTTTGGAATCAAACCAGATATCGTATTGCTTGGTCATAGGCATTTGAACGGTTTAACAACTGTCTATGATACAAAGGTAATTGAAAGCGGATGCGTGTCAGGTACAGATGCATACGCAGTATCTATTAGAAAAGTTAATAAACCAGAGCAAACCGTATCTGTTATTGGAGATGATGGTTTGATTTGTCTGTATGATGTTCAACTTGACTAAAATATCATATAAATTGTAGTGACATGATAATGGTCATCAGTTACCTAGAATTGAAATTCAACGAGAGTTGATCCCATCTGGGCGTTGCAAGGAGCACATTTGCTTTTAGCAGCGTGGGAGTGCTCTCCAATGCGCCCGGACATATTCCCATCTTTCAAGACGGAAACGCCAGTATGCATGGACGTACACAGGAGTCTTTACAGAGTAAAAACTAGCCATATGTAATCACCTGCCTTTCCGGTAGATTTAAAATCTTTGGAAAAACTGATGACCTGAATGTAGGAGAATTCCTACGATTTATATAGTACCATAAAATTTTAGATTAAGCAACTAACTGCTCACTTCTACCCCATCAAACTCTCGATCGTGTACGATTATTGGAGTGGGCAGCTATATATAAAGACAAAGGAACATGATCTCAGGACGGGACATGTATTATTTGGCTGACGAAGCCGAAAATGAGGGAGTAGACTCTTCGTAGCTGCTACCCTCTTTTGTTATGAAATTATATGAGAAAAGGAGATTTTTAAAATGAATAAGACAAGTTTTATTAGAGAAATTACAAAGAATGTAGAGAATTATACACAGAAAGAAGTTGCAGAAATTCTTGATGCGGCACAGAAAGTTCTGACAGACGCACTCGTCGCAGGAGAGAAGGTATCTTTTGTTGGATTTGGTAGTTTTGAGACGACAGAAAGAGCTGCTCGTGTCGGTAGAAACCCACAGACAGGCGAGGAAATTAGCATTCCAGCTTCTAAGCTTCCAAAATTTAAAGCAGGCAAAGCATTCAAAGAAGCAATTAAGAATTCATAATTTGAAGGGATGTGCTTTTATTGAAGAAAATTGATGTGTGTTGCGTAGAAGAATTCTGTGAAATCTATAATGATATTGTGAATGACCTTAGAGATACTTATACATATGCAGAAATTGTTGCTAATTATGATGAGGCAAGAGTGATTATTAGAGAGCTTGTCTTCTATGGTTATGAAATTGCACAGGTAGAACTTGTTGATCCAGCATTTGACGGATATAATGGTGAGTTTAGCATTGCTGTTATTGGCAATGAGATTTATTGCGAAAGAGCAAAAGTTAATGGAAAGTATCCAGGCTCAGGTGCTACCATTGCTTATTTCATGGATAATGTAAATCACAAAGCTACATCTGCTTATGATAAAGATACGGTAATGTACGAAGTCCATATCGAAGATGATGAGGATGAAGTAGAATGCAATGGAGATTGTGAAAACTGTCATATGGATGGCAAAGATGATATGAACATTTCTATTGCTCATGAAGATGACGGTATGCATGGTTTTACAGTAACTCAGAGTGATGATCATGGCTGTTCTAGTTACAGCTATTATTCTACAGATACTATTGATGGATATACGTTAAAAAGACTTTTAGATATTTTTGGTGTGTAAATTTAATTATGAGGGAAGGGCTTGTGAGCAAATGTGCTTACAGGCTCTTTTTAATTGCCCGTTATAGACCACTAAAGAGGTGGGGCAGACTGTAAATCTGTCTTCTTCGGAACAGCTTGGAGCGTTACCAAGTAACGGGATTTTTATATTCTTTGCATTGTTGTGTAGAGAATATATGTGTGTACTCATGATTGGTGTCATAGCTGGTTGTGAGGATTATGGAGAGATACGAAAGAAGTCATGAGCTTTCGGATAAGTGTAACCTCATTCGCACTTCTCTCCTATTTCTACTGAATGAGGAGAAATGAGGAAATATTTTATGCCAAAAATTTTTATTTTGAAAATTGGAAACAGAGATGTCCCGACATCAAAATTAACATATGATGATTTGACAGAACTATTTAAACAGTTTATCCAAAAAGAAAATAGAACTCCATCCATGATGGAATTAACGATTGAAAATAATCTCCCAAGTTATAGTAAAGTACAAAAAATATTAAAAGATAATAATATGAGCTATAAAGCATTTTGTTCTTTACTTGGAGATAATAAAATGCTTTTTGTTAACGGAAAATATAAACATCCAAAAGATATAACGTATGATGACTTAATATTATTATATGAAGAATATATATCAAAATATAATATTGCACCAACTTCTATTACAAGTAATATTAATAATAATTTACCACATAGGACTATTGTAAATTCAATATTAAAAGAAAAGGGAATAACGCATGATGAATTTTTAGCTTTATTTGGATTAATGGATAATAGAAGAAAATATAAGCAAATACAAATAGGCGATATGTTTGGAAGATGGAAAGTCATAGATAAAGCCAGTCCTAAAATATATGAGAAAAATGGTACAAAAAATACTATGCCATTTTGGTTATGTGAATGTACTTGTGGAAGTGGAATAAAGCGCAGTATTTCGGATAATGCATTAAAAACAGGTGATTCAAAATCTTGTGGTTGTTTGCAAATAGATTCAATAAAAAAGTTAAAAGGTACGTATAGAAAACAGAATTTTGAAGAATGGTGCATAGAAAATAAACATCAAGATTTTTTAGATAGATGGGATTATGAAAAAAATAAAATTCTTCCATCTGACATATCTTATACATCTCATGAAAAGATTTATTTCAAATGTCCTTGTGGAAAACATGACAGTTCTTTGTATCAATTATCAAGTATCCATAATATGAAAGAAATACGATGTAAATATTGTTATTCATTTGCTCAACGGTTTATTGATGTTAGAGGGAAAGGTGCTTTAGAAAAGTATTGGGATTTTGAAAACAATATAGAAAATCCATGGGATATATCTGGTTCATCCAGAAATAAAATTTGGTTGAAATGTACTGAAACCACTTACCATGGGTCATATCAAATAAGTAGGGATGATGCAATATATGGAAGGGGCTGTCCGTTTTGTAATCATAGTAAAATTCATCCAAGAGACAGTTTTGGTCAAATGATGATTGATAGATAGGTGAAGAGACTTTTAAACTAATGTGGAATACAGAATTAAATACAATCGATCCATTTTCAATAGCACCATCTACACGAAAATATAAAGTTTGGCTAAATTGTATTGACACTGATTATCATCCGCCAACTTGCGCACATCCTAATGATATCAAAAATCATTCTGGATATTGTCATTATTGTGCTAAAATCAAATTATGTCGAGAAGATAGCTTGGGGTTTAATTGCCCAGAATCAATTAATGTCTGGTCTGATAAAAATAAGAAAAGTCCTTTTGATTATTTTCCAAATTCAAATTCTACGGTATGGTGGAAATGTTATTGTGGAAAACATGATGATTTTAAAAGAAAGATAACTGACGCAAAAGCTGGTGATTTTGGTTGTCCAAAATGTAGTCAAGAAAGTTCAACATCTAAGTTACAAAATAAAGTAGCAAAATATATAAAAGAAAAATATGGATGTCGTTTACTTCATGAAAATGAATGTACATTAAAACCAAAAAATCCTTTGACGAATACTCTTTTAAGATATGATAATGAACTTCCAGATTTGAAGCTAATTATAGAGGTAAATGGCATACAACATTATGAAATATGCGGTTTTACCTATATGACTGCGAAATATTATGGCACAACTGTACAAGAAGAGTTATTAAAATATCAAGAAAGAGATACATATAAAATGAAGTATGCACTTGAGCATGGTTATAGTTATTTAATAATCCCTTATTGGGCAGAAAAGGACAAATCATATAAAACATTAATTGATAATAAAATGAGAGAAATATTACAGGAGGCAGCATAATTTCTACTGCTTCTTTTTTGTTACACAAAAGGAGGCTGAAATATTGTCAAAAGAAAAAATTACAAGAGTGAAATATTTCACTCCTGACAAAGAAAAATATATTTATGAAGAGAATTGGAAAAAATATCAAAAATATTTACAGTCAAACATCATTAAAAATCGTGATGTAAAAGACACTACATATAAACGGTATGAAGCGTTGTTTCGTCATTTTTTAATGTGGCTTGGTGAAAACTATGGAGAACTTGATTTATATTCTGATGAATTTATGGAAAACGCAGTTGACATAATGGAAGGATATATGATGTTTTGTCAAGAAGTTCTTCAGAATCATAAAAAGATAATTAATATGAAAGTTTCTGCGGTCAGTTCATTTTATATTTGGTCAATGAAACGTGGATATGTAAAGTACCATCCGTTTGATGGAAAACTTGACAGAATGAAAAAGGCAAGCGAAGAACAAATATTAAATCATTATTTTTTATCTGATGAACAAATTGAAGAAATAAGAACGGCATTATATAAAACAGAAAATAACAAATGGACAATTCAAGATCAACTTCTTTTTGAAATTTCTTTGTTTTCGGCAAATAGAATCGGAGCCTTAGAAAAACTTACTCTTTCATCTTTAAACTTAGATAATATGGTTTTCGATGGGATACGTGAAAAAGAAGGTTATCGTGTAGAGGTTTCATTTGACGATACTTGTAAAGACATGATTGAAACATGGTTATCTATGAGAAATGATGACTACGATCATCTCGAATGTGATTCATTATTTATTCATAAATTTAATAATGAATGGAAACCTTGGACAAAAAGCATGATTTATAATAGAATGCATCGTTTTGGTAAAATTATTGGATTAGATGATTTTCATCCACATTGTATGAGGAAAACTGCAATAAATAAAATCTATGAAGATACTGGAGATTTAAATCTTGCTTCACAATGGGCGAATCATAAATCCAGTGCAACTACTCAGGCAGCGTACTTAAAACCCGTTTCCAAGTCAGAACTCAGAGATAAATTAAAACTTTTGAAATTTAAACAACAAGAACTTGAGAAAGAGGCAAAAGAAGAAGGAAAAATATAGGATGTTGCTGATTGTGCTTATACAAAATTATATTTAAGCTTATGTTGTGACTGCTGTGCGGTCTGGTGCTTCACTACCATAAAATGTGAACCATTAAAAAGAAGTTTCGCTACTTCTGTGGAGGGTAGTACTACTCTCCTGCTGCACCTCATTAATCCTTGTGGAGGAGTAATTTTTGTAATTACTGATATCGGTTTTCGGTATCTGAGTTCGAATCTCAAATGAGGTATTCAAATAAATAACGAATCAAAAGAGTCAATTTTTATTGGCTCTTTTTTGTTGCATAAAAATAAGAAATTGCCGGCTTTTGTCGGTTCTAATCAATTTGGAAACTAAAAAGGACGGTGATAAATAAAAAATGGAATATATAACAAATACAATTACACAGATTGGAAAAGAATTGTCATGTGATAATGATAATGGAAAAATAATCGTTAATAAATATGACAACAAAGTATCTAAATTAATCTTTTCTTTTGATGAGGCGATTACTGGAAGAAAGTATATTGCTTTACTCAATCCGGTAACAAAAAAGTATCACATTGAACCAATTATAAATAATGAAGTTGTTATTACAACAAAGATCAGTGCTTATCCAGGAAAATGGAACTTACTTTTGATTGCCACTGATGACGATTATGAAATTGAAGACAATAATATTGACCAAAGTAAGGTTACATATGTTAGTAACTCTTTTGGAAGAATAATTGTTCGAGATAATTTTTTAGATGAATCTGAAATTGAAAAAGTTGAAAACCCAGCAATTGATGAAATGTTGGAAGCATTAAGGATTGCTCAAGACAGACTAGAAAACGCTGCAATTGTCGCAGATGAAAATGCAAGCTCTGCTTCTGCTGACAGAGAACATGTAGATAATGTAAAACAATCAATAGATAATATTTTCGAAGAATTACAAAATATTCAAGAAACAGTCAAAGACAATTTCTCTTCAATCGAAGATATAAATTCCAAAATAGAAAGCAACAAACAGCAAGTTGAAGATCTTGCAACAGATATTACACAAAAGGCATCAGATATAGCCGAGAAATATGAATCAATTAATTTGATTAAAAATGAAGTTGAATCAAAATCTGAATCTATAGCATCTGATATTTCTAATTTCACAAATCAATACACTTCCGATTTTAATTCGCACAAGACAGTTCTGACGCAGGCAGGCAATGAATGTTTGTCTTCTATTAATGAATTAAAAAATAACTCTATTTCCGAAATCACATCGTCCAAAAACGAATCGCTACAATCTATAAAAAATCAAAATGATGAGAGCATAAAAGTTCTTTCTTCCGCCAAAGAATCAGCAATCAGTGAGGTTAATAGTGCAGGTTCTGAAATGATAAAAATGATTGGAAAGACCTTTAATGATTATCCAATGAAAGAGACGATTAATGAAAATGACGTTATACCTCTTTGGGACAATGAAGAACAAAAAGTAAAAAAAACTTCTTTTGCAGATATAAAGTCATTTTCTACTGATGATTTCGTTACCGATTATGAATCACATAAGAGTCAAATTAATTCCAATAAAACTAATATAGAATCATTACAAGAAAATTTACAAAATGTACAATCTTCTATCCCGACAAAAGTAGGTCAGCTTGAGAATGACAGTAAGTATCTATCAGCAGACGGGTCTGTTAGTTTTGGAAGAAAAACAGTCACAACAGTTGGAGAGAAAAGTATAGCTTTTGGGTATGACGTAGAAGCATCTGGACAGTACAGTTTCGCAGAGGGAGAACTGACAAAAGCAACAGGACGTGGCTCTCATGCCGAGGGTGGTGCGGGAACAATTGCGTCGAACAAATATGCTCATGGAGAAGGCTACGGCACTACAGCCAGTGGTCAAGCAGCACATAGCGAGGGGTATAATACATATGCGACAGGCAGCTACTCCCATGCATCTGGGTACAACTCAAAAGCTACCGCAAGCATGGCTAATGCTCAGAATTATGGAACGCAAGCTAACGGTCAATGCTCTCATGCCGAGGGGTTTGCTACGGTCGCAAATCAGACAGCCACTCACGCAGAGGGTGGTGGTACAATTGCATCATGTAAATACCAGCACGTACAGGGCAAGTACAATGTGGAGGATGCAGATGGCAAGTATGCCCATATTGTAGGTGGAGGCACAGACGCTAATAACCGAAAAAACATACATACAGTCGATTGGGACGGCAACGCTGAGTATGCAGGTGATGTAACAGTGCACTATGGTGACAACACAATACCAATCGGAGCAATACTTAAGTCACTACTTGACAATCCTTATATGCATCGGAACATCTTCCGGGGAAAATCCTTGGGAGAGTCAATCACAGAAGAACAATTAGCTGCAATCCGTGATGGAAGCTTTGACGATTTATACGTCGGTGACTACTGGGAGATAAATGGGGTGCGATACCGGATAGCAGACATTAATTACTGGCGAAATGTAGGTTATCCAGAATCAGTACAAAAACCCCATATATTAATAGTCCCGGATACTATATTAGGGAGCGGACAGATGCATACAAGCAACAGTACATCAGGCGGCTACAACAGTTCGACGATGAAAAATGCACGGTTAAATCAAATAGCTAACTCGCTGCCGGACGCATTTAAAAATATACTGATATCACATAGAATGTTTTCTGATGGAGCTTGGATAAATGCGTCCGTGGATCTCATGAATGAAGTAATGGTGCATGGTACATATATTTGTACCGACAACAATAATAGGCAGACATCTGATACGCAGCAGTTGGCACTGTTCCGGCTTGTGCCTGAGTTGAAGGCAATCGGTACGAACTACTGGTTGCGAAACGTATCAAGTTCGCAAACATATGCTTTAGTTTCACAATATGGAGATGCAAGTAATGATGCCGCCACGAGCACATACGGTATTCGTCCAGTGTTTGCGATATATGGAGAATAATAAGGATGTAAGGATTTGCTTCGATCCACAAATAAAGAAGAACTATAAAGATAAAACTTGCCACAGCGTTTTATAAAAGAGTTAAAAGTAATACAAAGACTCTCAATTTTTACAAGTGGATTTTTAGAATTTAGAGAATAAATACATATGACCATAAACGACTTGGCGTTTGTTGTCCTATCGGTGGGACGTGACTAATTCTGAGTAGAAGCAAACTTGGAGTAGCTACCAGTTTGTATGTGGTTATTCTAACCTCGCCACTCTTCTGCTCTTTTAAATTATTGTTCGCTAGGTTATATAAGGAGGTTGGAGTATACTAATGAGTAATTATAAAAGAAATGAAGAAAATAAAACCGAAAATTATAATGGTGGAATTTACTGTATTACAAATAAAATCAATGGGAAAAAATATATTGGTCAAACATATGATTTAAAAAATAGATGGATGCATCATCGAAGTGACTTAAGAGGTTCTAGGCATTGTAATAAGCATTTACAATATGCTTGGAACAAATATGGCGAAGAAAATTTTGAATTTTCTGAATTAGAGAAATGTCCATTAGAAAAATTAGATGAAAGGGAAATATTTTGGATTAACTATAACAACTCTCAAGACAGCAATTATGGATATAATCTTGCAGATGGTGGTTTAGGATGTAGAGGCTATAAACATACCTAAGAGGAAATTGCAAAAATGAGAATGATTCAAAAGCCGAAGCCAATTCTGCAAATTGATTTGGAAGGTAATGTGTTGAATGAATTTGTGTCTGCTGGTGAAGCATCTGATCATTTAGGGAAGACTTCTTCTAGTGGAATTAAACGTTGCTGTGAAAAAGACAGATATAAAACAGCGTATGGTTATATTTGGATTTACAAAAAAGATTTGGGCATGTTTAAACTAGAAGACCATATAATAATACATAAGAGTGATGCCGCAGTATCTCAATTTTCTATGAATAATAAATTTATAAAACGGTGGGATTCTGCTGCTCTTGCAGCAAAAGAAGTGCATGGAGATGCACATTCCATTTTAAATGTATGTACTGGGAGGAGAATATCATATAAAGGATATATTTGGAAATATACTGAAAATGAAAATTTATATGATGAAACGAGAAAAACTATTAAAAAAGAATTGGATAATAAGAAGTTGAAGAATACATTGACAGTATTGCAATATTCTCCTTCTGGAGAATTAATAAAACAATGGGATAATGTCTCATCGGCTTCAAAAAATAAATATAATAAGAATTCAATCAAGTCATGCTGCCTTGGCAATATGTCCTGGTATAAAGAATCGATTTGGTTATATGAGAAAGATAAAAACTTGTTAAGCGAACGGATTGAAAAATTAAAGAAATCTAAAAACAAAACCATTCCAGTGTATCAGTATGATATGAATGAAAGACTTGTTAAAGAATGGTCTTCTGTTTCTGTAATTAAAGAATTTCCTCATTATGGAATTACCAAATGCTTAAAAGAAAAAACTTATGTTTACAAAAATTATATATGGAAATATAAATATCCAGAACTAGCTTATGCAAGCTAGTTTTTTATTTGCTTATTCGAGAGGAAGTGATTATTACGGCAAAAATACTAGAGCCTTTAACAGATGAAGAAGTAAAACAAATGACTGTAGCGAATTTACGGAAAAATTATATGAAATTAGCAGATTTTTTTAGGAAAATTATAAATGGATATTTAGTATATTGTCCTCATTGTGGGCAATGGAAAACCAACAATAAACATAATGGTGCGTTTTATTATTCTGAAAAAAGCATTGACAAAATTGAACATTTTGCTTGTAAAGAATGTATTTTAAATGAATGTACAGATTATGATCAGAAAACAAAAATACGCTCAGACAATATGGAAAAGACAATTAATATATTTAAGAAACTAGATTGGTATTTTGACGAAAATGTATATATGGAACAGGTTCGTATTTTATCAGAAAATACAGGAGAAAGAGTAAGAGGTACGGCTGTACAACAATATATAGTTTTGCTTCAGTCACTTCCAAACTGGAAAGGGCTTTCTTTTTCAGATTCAATTTTTATTAATGATAGTTCGGAAGAGTTATATTTAACATCAAAGAAAAAACCACGGAAAGAAATTATTAAATTGTTTGGATCTGGTTTTACGACAGAAGATTATTTATATTTGCAAGACCAATATGATGATTGGTGTTCAAGAACGCAAGTTGACAGCAAAAGCCAACAGACTTATATTGTAAGAATTTGTTTTAAGCTGCTAGATATTTATAAAGCACAAAAATCCGGGAAAGATACTGACAAACTTGATAAAAGTTTAAATGAGCTTCTCGCAGCAGCTAATCTTCAACCACGTCAGAACGTAGGCAATGCAGCAACTGACTCATTAACATTTGGTCAGTTGATAGAAAAATGGGAAATGAATGAACCTATACCGGAGCCGTCACCAGAATTTAAAGACGTAGATAATATTTCAAAATTTTTGAAAGTTTGGTTTAAAGGTGCTTTAAGCAGAGCTTTGAATTTAGACAATGGCTATTCTAGAGAATATGATGAATATATCAAAGAATATACTGTATCACCGCCTGAATATATTGGTGACGATTCTGAGGGGAGTGAAAGCCAATATGAAAAAATATTTGGAGCTAAGAAAAGCTAATGGCTTCAAGAACATCGTTATCTGACAAACAAATATCTGAAAATAAAACAAATTCTATAATGAACACTATTGCAAAACGAGCTAGTTATTATAGAGCAAATGTCAATCGTTTTGTAGAAGATTATTTACAAATTCATTATTTAAAACTTTTTCAAAAAATATTGTTACACGCAATGTTTACCCATAATATTTTTTTGTTTATTGCGTGTCGAGGATTGGGTAAAACATACTTAATAGCATTATTTAGTGTATGTAAGTGTATTTTATATCCAGGAACAAAAATAGTTGTAAGCAGCTATACGTTCAAGCAGAGTAAAGAAGTTATTGGAAAAATAACTGATGATTTTATGCACCACTCTCAGCTCCTCTGTTCCGAAATTAAAAGATGGAGTACGGGTCAAAACGATGCGGGCGTATGGTTTCACAATGGAAGTTATATAATATGTAAAGTTGCAGCGGAGACAAGCCGAGGGGCGCGCGCGAACGTCATAATAATAGACGAAAGTCGGATGGTATCTAAGAATACAATTGATACAATATTATCCCCCATGCTTAACGCACCGAGATCTCCTGGATATTTAAATAAACCACAATATTCTCATCTTAAAGAAGTAGGCTCGAAATATTTTTTAACTTCTGCATGGTATGCACAATCTGAATTGTATGAGCAATTAAAAGATTACACAAACTCCATGTTAAAAGATGGATCTTCGTTTTTTGCTTGTGATCTTCCATATCAAGCGAGCATTCAGGCTGGTTTGTTAATGAAAGAAACAATTGAAAACGAAATGATGGATCAATCATTTAATGAAATTTCATTTATGATGGAATACGAAGGTAAATTTTATGGAGCATCTGAAGATGCTTTATTTAGTTTCGATGTATTAAATAAAAGAAGGAATTTATCTGATGCAATTTATCCGCTAGAGGTCTATAGAGAAGTTGGCATCCAAGTTCCAAAAAAGCAGATTAATGAAGTAAGAATATTATCTTTAGACGTTGCTTTACTTGCGTCAAGAAAACACGATAACGACGCATCATGTTTCACGTTATCTCGTAATATTATTTCGAATGACAATAGTATCACTTGTAATTTCCCTTATATAAGTACAGAAGAAGGTCTAGTTACAGAAGAATTAGGACTTTTGACAATGAGATATTTCTATCAATATGATTGTGATTATCTTGGTCTTGATGCAAACGGAGTCGGACAAGCTGTTCTTGACTATTTAATGCAAGACAGATACGATCCTTTATACGGAGTGACATATCCAGCGTTAAATGTAATAAATAATGACGATCTTGCAACAAGATGTAAGGTTAAAGATGCAAAGAAATGTATTTATGCAATTAAAGCAAATGCTAAATCAAATAATGATATGTGTTTGTCGTTACGTTCAGCACTTCAAAATGGATATATTAACTTATTGATTAATGAACTGGATATGGAAGATAAATGGTCTAAACAAATTAAGGGATACAGTAAACTCTCAGACAATGTTAAGTCGAAGTTACGATTACCTTATTATCAAACCACTTTTCTTATAGATGAACTGATAAATCTAGACCATGATATATCAAATGGTCTTATTAAAGTAAAGGAGAAATCAGGAATGAGGAAAGATAGATATTCAAGTATGGAGTATAATTATTATGTTGTCGATCAAATTAGGTTAAACAAAAAACAAAAAACCTACTCCTCTTCTTCTCTGGTTGATATGCTTCCAGTTAAGTCTGCAACCAGACATTCTTATTTTTCTTAATATTCTTTCCTAACATTATTTCTGAATATTCTCTTATTTCAAAAAAAATCACAAAATCATAAAATTAATCATAGAAAGGCAGGTGTACGCAAAAATTGGGTAGACCTAAAGGTAGCAAAAATAAACCAAAGGTGTTGGACGGTACACCTGCTCAATCTACTGTCACAAATTTATCCAAGTCAAAAAAAATGGATAAAGTAGATAAGCTTTTATTAAATGGAAAGAAAAAAAATAACGTAAAACCATCCATTTCAACTCCGTCTGGAGACAAAACAGTAAAACAGGTTTCAGAATATCTTACAAAACAAGAACAAGTGAATGAAATGTTCGCCACAACACAGGCAATGATTGATGCATTACAACTTGTTGACCTTTCAAAAACAGAAAGTAGAACATTCCAAACTTATTCGAGAGATACACTTCGTACATATCTTAAATCTCCCAAAAACTATGAATCACAGATTAGAAATTTAAGCAGATATTTATATCGTTTATGTTACGAATATAAAAGAATCTGCTATTTTTATGCAACTATGGTATGTGGGGATGTTTTTAATATAGTCCCATTAGTTGATCCTACAAAAAAGATTAATGAAAATAAATTAATAAAAAATTGGTATGCAACTCTCTCAAAATGGCAGAGAATGAATTTTGAAAATGAACTCACAAAACTGTTAATAGTTGCGTGGCGTGAAGATACAGTATATGGGTATGTGTATGATGATTCCGATCAGGAAGGTGGCACATGTTTTTATCAGATACTTGACGGAGACTATTGCAGAGTATCTTCAATTGAAGAAGGTGTTTTTCGATTTGCATTCGATTTTAGTTATTTCAGATCACATAGTACATATTTGGATTATTGGGATAGTGAATTCAAAGAGAAATATGAAGCTTATGAGAATGATTCGTCTCTTAGATGGCAGGAACTTGATCCTGAAAGACAAATATGTTTAAAAGTAAATGCAGACGATGCAACAATGGACTATCCACCGTTTGCAAGTTTGTTTGAGTCAATTATTTCAAATATAGACCTTCAATCAATCAAGACTGCGAAAGACGAACTGAGTGCTTATAAATTGCTTGTTGCAAGATTAAAGCCATTAACAGGAGCAAAATCCCCAGATGATTTCGAAGTTGATCCGCAGACTGCACTTAAATATTATAATAAATTCGTAGCTGCACTTCCGGAATGTGTAAATGCATGTTTATCTCCTATTCCTATCGAAGCTGTAGAATTTAAAGATTTGAACACAACAGATGATACAGATATGATTTCAAGTTCATTGTCTAATCTTTTTAAACGGGTTGGTGGAGTTATCCTTGATAATGATAAAACCGGATCGACCATCTACGAAGCTCAAATCATTGCAGATATGGAACTGGCTCATGGAACAATCGTTCCCCAGTTAAATAGATATCTCAATTTGTATTTCGATTACACCATTGGAAATGATCATGCTCGAATTAAATATCTTAAAGGTGTATGTCCGTACACCAGAAAATCCAAAAGAAAAGAATACCTTGAATCCGCACAGAACGGGATGAATAAAATGAAGATTGCGATTCTTGACGGAGAAAGTCAGTTGGAGTTTATTTCGTCATTATATCTAGAATCGGCTTTAGGAATTAACGAGTTAATGACACCTTTAAATACAAGTTATACTCAGTCGTCATCTTCTTCTGACGGTGGAGCACCAACAAAAGATGCTACTGAATTGACAGACGAAGGAAGTTCGAGTAGAGAAAATGGGAAAAATGATATGTAGAAAGGACTGATTTTATGAACAAGAGATTTATAAAAGTCATAGATAAAAAGACTGCTGAAACGCTCATGAAATTGGGCTTTCAACTGGTTGATGACACAAATGGTTTTTTTACTTTTCTAAATACAAATAAGATCAAATTCTCAGATGAAATTGATTTAAAAAATATTCAGTATAGCAATATATTGTTTATCTAAGGGTTGCAAATTAATATGCAACTCTTTTCTTATGCTTATTTTTATACCAAAATTTAGAGAATATAGAAATAAGGTCAGATGGACAATCTGATAAAGAGTTATATAGGACGGTTTTCACACTCTCCTATCTCTACCTCCATAAAAGGAGGAATTCGTGAGTTTTAATAAAGAAACAGGTATGTATGAGGGTTACATATATCTTCTTATAAATACTATAAATGATAAAAATTATTGTAGATAACATCCGATGTTTTAAACATTGGATGTTTTATTTTGTAAAGAAGGGAGGTACTGATATACAAAAATGGACAATCGAATATTAACTATAGATAGTCTTATTGATTATTGTAAAAAAAATAAATTATCACATTTTAGTTCAAAAGAAACTGGAAAACCAATTGTTGTAAATACATTCGGAAATATCTCTTATTCTGAGAATTCTGATCCATCTCTTATGTCTGTTACTTTAAAAGCATGTCATTGTGGAGTTAATAGAAATAATTCGAAAATTACAGAAGAAGTAATGAAAAAAGCATTCCCAACATTTTCAAATAAACCAATTCTGGCGGAAATTATTGATGGTGAAAATGGAGAGAAAGATTTTGGCAGTCATTCGTTTACTCTCGAATCAGATGAAAATGGAGAAGAATACACTCATTATATAGAAAAGCCAGTTGGAATTATTCCTGAAACAAATAACATCCATTTAGAATATGACGAAGATCAAGATAAGACATATACAATCGTTGACGGATATATTTTTAATTATTACGGAAATGAAACTTCTGACATAATTAAAAGAAAAAATGGGACAAAAGTTTCTGTAGAGCTTGAAATCTATGATATGGCATGGTCTGCAAAAGACAAAGTTCTTGTTATTAATGATTTTTCGTTCACAGGAATTACTTTGTTAGGAGAAGCTATAGGGGAAGGAATGCTTGGAAGCAGACTTGATATAGCAGATTTTAGCAAGCGAGAAACTATTGATTATTCAGAACAATTAATTGAAATGCAAGAAAGGCTCAAAAAATTAGAGGCAACTTGTTTCAATATAGAAAAAGAAAATTATATGAAAGGAGGAACCGAATTGAATAAAGAAAACTTTGAAGAGGAAGTTACTACTGAGGAGGTAACTGACACAGAAGAGTCTGAAGAGGAAGTAACTAATCCAGAAGAAGAGTCCGAGGAAACAGTTGAGGAATCCTCCACTGATAATTCTGAACCTAAATCCAGTGAAGATGGTGATACAGACGGTGACGTAACAGAACAGTTTGAAAATATGGTGAGAACTTTTGAAGTTAGTCATGAAGACATCAAATACGCTTTATACAATCTTTTGTCAGCAGTTGAAGAAAATGATAATGACTGGTATTACATTACAAATGTATATGATTCTTATTTTGTTTATGAAAATTGGGATGGCGGAAAAATCTACGGTCAGAAATATACTGTAGATAATGATAACGTAGTTACATTCGACGGAGAAAGATATGTTCTCGTCAAAGAATATTTGACAGAGGAAGAATATGCGGAACTTCAGACAATGAGAGTCAACTACTCTTCTATTACAGAAAAACTGGCAAAATACGAAGAGGCAGAGGAACTTGCAGATAAAATTACAATATTTGATGATGAAGATTATGCAGACTGTCTGGAGACAGAAGAATTTAAATCTCTTATGTCTAAAGAAACTCTCAAGAAATATTCCAAGGAAGAATTGAAAGAAAAGGCTGATGCAGCTTTTGGACGTATCTGTAAGGCAAAGAAGAAGACTACTTTTGCGGCAGACAACAATGTAAATGTTACAAAGAAACGTAAAAATTCTGTAGCAATCTTTACCGATGCTGACTCTGCTGAAGATAGCATTTATGGTGATTATTTTAAATCAACGCATTAATAAAAACAAACAGATTTAGAACCTGAATATAGGTTCTTTTTTTATTAAATTTTTTTAAGGAGGAATCAAATAATGGCAAGTATTTTTGACAAATTTGAATACGGTGGTCACGGTGTTGCAGAGTCAACTCTTATGCTGGCTACAAAAAGTGGTGGACATTTTTATAACGTTGTAGGCACAGAAGACATTGACAATGGAAGTGTTCTTCAGAATCCTACACCGGAGAAATGGAAAGAGAATGATTATTTCGAAGCTGTAAAGGCAGGGGTAAAGGATAAGATTGTACTGGTTCTTACAGTGCCGAAAATTTATCCAGAATATACAAAGCTTATGCAGGATGAGAGCAATTTCTATAATGCAGCTGGCGAAGTAATGAGATGTTATGAAGTTTATGAGGGAGATAGATTTTCTCTTAGCAAAGACGCTTTTGATACTGATGCAGAGCCAAAGAAAGGTGCATATGTGAAGGTAAAAGCTGATTCTTATAAGCTTACAACCGATACAACTGCACCAACTGCTACAGAGGCAGGTTTTATTGGATATATTTTAAAAGTTAATGCAAATGGAACTTTTGATATTTTCGTTAAGCAGAATAAAGCAGTCTAAGAGGGGAGGTAATACATATTATGTCTAGAAAATTATATTTTAGTGAATACAGTGAAGGTGTACAGGCACATTTTAAAGACCTGAAAGATGTTCATACTTTTGGAAAGGTATGTATTGATACATATAAAAATCAGCTTCAGGGACAGACTGTTGCACAGGCTAATACTGTAATTAGAGAAAAAATTAAAGAAGTAATGGGACTTCCGGAGAATCCAACGGAGCGTCATATCAAAAAAGCTTTCAAGAAGACAGCAATTAGAGAAGCTGTATTTGAGATTCTTGAGGAGACACTTGACCAGACACTTATTACAGGATGGACAAATGATCCTTGGTTCAATAAGTATGTTGATTTTAAGACAGCAGTTCTCGGACAGAAGAACTCTTTCTATATTAAAGCAGACAATCTGATCCTTAATGTATCTAAGATTTCTGCTGGACATCACAATGTTGAGCGTCAGAGACTCGGAAAAGGAACAGAAAGATCTGTATCAACAGCTTACTACGGTGCTGCTGTATACATGGAGATGACAAGATTCCTTCAGGGTGTTGAAGACTGGAACGAACTGATTGATGCAATTTCACGGGCATTTACAATTCATGTAAACAGAATGATTCATGATCAGGTTATGGGTGCGGTTAAGAGCCTTCCGGTACAGTCCAAATGGAACCAGAAAGGTCTTGCAAATGCAGCAAACAAGAAATCATTCAAGGGTCTGATTTCTGACGTTAAGCGGGCAAATGGATCTGATGTTGTAATCATGGGAACAGAAGTTGGGCTTGGTGAACTTACTGGCTTTGCTGATGTTAATTGGATTTCTGAGGAAGCAAAGAATGATGTATATAAGTTTGGTCGTATTGGAACGTTTGAAGGAACAACAATTGTTGAACTTCCAAATCCATTTGATTACAACGACGAGACAAGCTACCTTGAAGATGATACAAAGGTTATCATCATGCCTGGTAACATTGATAAGTTCGTTAAATTCTATTATGAAGGTGCAGACGAAATTGTTGAGCGTTCAGAGATTGGCGACAATGCTGACGACACAAAGGAATACGAGTTCAAGTCTTGCATGGGTGTAGAGACTGTTACAAATCGCAGATTTGGAGTTTGGACATTCCAGTCATAATTAAATTTAATGTTAATAGGGGAGCTTATTGTTGCTCTCCTATTTTTATGAGTGAAAGGATAATGAAATGAAAGTATATGAGTTAGGAAAAGAGCTTGGTGTAAAAAGTTCCGTAATTACAGATATCCTTAATGATGGTTCTGACAAAAAATTTGCACCAATGTCCAATTTAACAGATGAGCAGATTAACAATGTTATTCTGAAGATTGACGAAGAAAAAACTAAAAAAGAGCAGGAAGAAAAAGAAAAGAAATCTATCCGCAAAGATAGTGATTATCGTCCGGATGAAATGATTCCGTGTCATTCTGTTTTTCCTGGCGTTCTTCATTTTTATGGAAAACATACCGGAATGACATATAAATTTGTTGGAGCGGGTGATCGTAGAAATATTGAATATCAGGATTTAAAGGCAGCGATGCTTGAACATACTGATTCTCTCTTTAATCCTGATGTAATTATTGATGATGAAAATTTAGTCAATGATGAACATTGGTATGAGATCAAAAATCTTTATGAGAATATGTTTGATGAAAATGATATTAAAAAGATTATGAGTCTTCCAACTTCTGATTTCAGGATTGCATTTCAGCAGCTACCATCTGTTGCGAAAGAGACAATTATTTCTATGTATGCTACACAGATTGAAAACGGAACTTTTGAACAGTATAACAAAGCGAAAATCATTGATGACATTTGCGGTACTCGCTTTGACCTTAAAATGTAAATAAGTGATCGGAGGTGAAATATGACCTGCGATTATGAAGAAATATATAGTCGTTTTTATAGACTGATGACTGATCCATCTTTTTATAAGCAGGATGAAGATTTTGCTTATAATTTAATGAGTGGTTGGATACATGATGCAATTTCTATTCCATATATTAGAAAGATTTTTTCTTCTATAACGTTGGATGATGAAATGGAAGAATTGACATTTGAATTAGAAAATTCTATTGATGAAGATTCTGACAAAGAATTTGTTTTGAGTGTATTTGCTCAACAAATGGTTATCCAATGGCAAAAACCGCAGATTGACAATGTTATTAATCTTGCAAATATTATTGGTGGAAAAGAAGAAAAAAAAATACAGTCAAATTACAAGTCGAATATAGAACGACTTGATTCACTAGAAATTAATCTAAAAAAATATATTCGTGATTATGGTTACGAATATAATTCTTATTTATCCGGAGGTGAATAATGAAACACCTTTACGGAGAATTTTCCAAACGACAAATAATTAAAACCAAAAACAAATTACGCAGATCAATATATTTCTTATTGCTATGTGTTGATCCAAACACGGCAAGTGATTATGTTAACGTTGACGTAAATAAAGCGTTCGATTGTTTATTGTACAAACTTGACGGATTTAACACTCTTCTATTTTTTCCACAGGAAATTGTAGAAGTTATGTGTTTATTAAAGGCTGCTCAAAATCAATATAACAGTCAGTGTTTTCAATATGAAGTATATCGAAAATTAGTGCTTGACGCTGGTGCTGAAGTATTAAAAATAAAGGAGGTTGATTAAATGCCTTCTTTTGCTGATATGAAAAAAAGATATGCACATTATGGAACAGTCGGACAACAAATTAAAGAGATATCAGATTATGCAATGGAAGAAACTTGGTGGAATGATCCGCAGTCAAAACGTTGTTATATTTATGATTATTTTCACGATGATCATCCAGAACTAGCTTCAAATATGACGTATGAAAATACAACAAAAACACCAATCGACGCAAAATTTATTGTGTCTGAATATGGTTCGATATCTAAAGACCAAGTGTCATACCACTTGATGTTTCGTCCAAGTCAGAAGGATACTTTTTTAGAGGGTGATTCTTTATATTATTATCAGACTGATGTTGCTAATCGTTATGGCGTTAAATTCCCAATTGGAATGTGGATAGATATTCCAAATGATAAAGGTGTATATGAAAAATGGTTAATTTGTTGGAGAGAAAAAGGAAACCAATTTATTAAGTATTTTATTCTTCCTTGTGATTATTTTTTGCAGTGGATTGAAGACACTGGAACTTCAAGAATTAAAAGGCAAATGTGGTGTGTTTCTCGTGCAATGAATAACTATACGTCTGGACGTTGGACGGACAATTACTTTACAACACCTGATGATATTCAGAAAGTATGGCTTCCAATTAATCCTATTACAGAAAAAATAAGATATAAAAATGGAAGAAAAGACAATCAAAGAATTTTAATGGATGTATTTTGTGAAGAACCTCTTGCTTGGCAGGTAAGTAAAGTTGAAAGAACAAAACCATTAGGAATTATTAGAATTACATTGGATCAGGATGTATTTAATCGAGAGACAGATTATGTCAATCTGGAAACGCATGAAATGTATGCTGACTATTATTCGCAGAGTATTGTTCCAGAGAAAGATAATACATCTACAACCCCAGATATTTCTTATAAAATTCTATGTTCTACTAATCAAATAAAAAATAATGGAAGTTATCGGACTTTATCTGTTCATGCATATGATAAGTCGAACACAGATATGACGGATACTTTGGAAGACTTTTCTCCTGTCTGGTCATGTGAAATTGATGGTGTTGATTTTACATCAAATGATTACGTTGTTTGGAAAGAACAATTAAAAGCAAATGAAATAAAAATAAAGCTTGGTAATAATCTAAGTTATCTCACAAAATTGTTGAATATTAAATGCAAAGTTCAAAATAATGAATGTAATTTTTTGATGGAAATTACGTCGTAAGGAGGGATGTGGCTTGAAATTAAAAGAAGAACAGTTGCAAACAAAAGAACAATTATTAAATAAACTCAGGGCATACAAAACATCCTGCGACGATGACAATATCCATTATAAAGATAAGGTGAAAGACAGCCTTTTAAAATGTCCTGAATTATTATATGCCATTCATAATGTTTCTTTAGATTCAGAACTCTTCTGCTCTGACGGGACAATCAATTATGATGGTGCATGGGATTTGTATTTTGGAAGAAATTCTAATATAAGACCATTCTTACATATACCACAAGCTCAGGAAGAGGTCGATCACATCTTATGTTATCAAATGTCTTTTGATAGTTCTCCCCGATACAATACAATAGAAAAATATTGTTATTTAACATTTAATATTTTTATAAATGGTGCTGATCCTGTAGATAAATTAAGTGGGATTCCACGTCATGATCTTGTAGCTTCTATTATAAGAGAAAAATTTAATTGGTCTAATATTTTAGGATTACAGTGTCATTTAATAAAGAATAAAGAAGCTACTATGGATTCCGCATATATTACAAGAACTTTGGTTTTTCAGGCGACACTCCCGAATTCTAATATTCGCTCATCAAATTTACAGACTCGTGTTATTAATCAAATGGTGAACAAATAATGTCAAATGAGAGTAATTATCATTTTAACTTTGATGAGTTAAAGATGTATTTTGCGGAAGATTTTGTTGTCTCTGATTATTTAACAATAAAACAGCCAACCATAGGTGACATCGTTACTTTTGGAGAGATGAATGTAGAATCATCCATTATGCCGTTTGTAAGTAATTCAACTACACATAGGTTACAGTTATGGGAAGTTGGTGTTGATTGGAACAAGATTTCTGATTATCAATTATTTTTAATGTTTTATCCTGCTCTTACGCCAAAAATAACTAAACTAGTATTTGACGGATATGACTTTTCGAAATTAATTCCTTACAAAGACGCAGATGAACAAATCTCTTTGTATGATTCTGAAGGAAACGAAGTTATAAACGAGATGACTTATTATTATATTTCTCAATATTTAAAAAAAATGTTTGATCGGCATCCAAAAGTTGAAAAAGCAAAGGGGAAATTAACAAAACAAGCAATCATAGATGAAGACAAAATGAATTTGGAAAATAAGAAAAGAAACAAAAAGAAGGGATCTTCTTCCTATTTGTTACCTCTTATTTCCGCATTGGTCAATCATCCCGGATTTAAATATTCAACAAAAGATTTACGAAATGTTGGCATCGTTGAATTCATGGACAGTGTAAACAGACTACAAATTTATGAACAATGCCGAGCGTTTCTAGGTGGGATGTATTCTGGTTTTATGGATACATCGAAATTAAGCAAAACTGAATTAAGTGAAAGAACAAATTGGCTAAGAGATATTTCTTCTTAGTCTTTTTTTATTAAATTTTTTTAAAGGAGGAAACAATATGAGTTTCAAATTAGGTGATATTATCATTGATAGAATTCAGATGGGTTATGCAGAGACTCTGAGTGGTACACCACTGTACACACTTTCTCAGCTTGCAGATTCAACAATTGAAATTTCTGCTGAATCCAAGGATGCTACAGACAAGGATGGAACACTTGTAAAACGTTTCTGGAAAGGAAAGACTGGTACATATACTGCAAACAATGCAATGGTTAATGTTAATGTAATTGGTGCTGCCGCTGGTAGTGGCGTTGAACAGGCAAGTGTGGAAACACCTTCCGTAATGCCTAAGATTATGACTGTTGCCAAGGGTACAAAAGATCTTGTTCTGAAGGATGCAGTAGAAGGATCTATTCAGGTAAGTGAGTATTGTGCCAATGGAACAATGGGAAAAACTTATACTCAGGCAGCTTCTGCTTCTGCAACAGCATTTGGATATGTAACAGAAGGAAGTAAATTTACAGCACCGACTGACAATGTTGAACTGTATGTTGTTAAGTATGATAGAAAGGTAACAAGCGGAATTGTCATTAAGAATAAGGCAGACAAGTTCCCTAAGACTGTTAAGCTGACTCTTAAGGCACTTTGCGTAGATCCTTGTACTCAGGATACTCTTCGTGCTTGTTATATCGTTCTTCCATCATTCCAGGTATCTCCAGAGATTTCTCTTGAATTAACAACAGAATCTCAGATTGAGTATAAGGGAGATCTTCAGGTTAATTACTGCTCTAATGACAAGTCTCTGTATGAATTCTACATGGCAGAAGATGACGTTGAAGAGGACGAGTAAGATAATATTTGTATAATGTAGAGTCTGGTCTTTTTTTGGCTAGGCTCTATTTAAAAGGAGTTTTATGAGTAGAAAAATTGCAAGAAAATGTATTGTCTGCGGGAAAGAATATTACTACTGCCCAAATTGTGCAAATGACTCTTCAAAGCCAACTTGGATGTTTATATTCCATGATGATAATTGTAGAGAAATTTATAAAATTGCATCGGGTTATATTGGAAACGTATATTCTAAGGAAGTTGCAAAGAAAATGATTTCAAAATGTGATTTATCCGACAAGGATAATTTTGAAAATAGTGTTAAAAATGCACTTTCCGAAATTTTGAAAGACGACAATACAACAAAAAATAACAACGAACATATTGCAAAGGATGAAGATAATAAAACTCCGTCTAAAGCAAGAAATGTTCGTAAAAAGACAGAGTAAATCAGATTCTAAAATCTGAATAAATAATAGTGAATAGTGATTTTTAATAGGGATATAGAGAATGAACTATTCATTTTTTATATCCCTATTTTTTACGATTTTTCACTAACATTAGGAGAAAAAGGATGAAGGTAAACACACATTTAAAATCGCACGATTATTATTTAAAAGACGTGTGTAGAATTGTGAATCAGAAACAACAGTTATTATATATTAAAAACAATGTGTATCCAATTGATATTTATACAAGCATTGATCAAAGAACTGGAAATGATATCGTTGTAATGATTTTTTCTAGGAAAGAATCTGAAGAGTTGTACAGATTATGGTGTAATTATGAGTTGGAGTAAAATGGATAATAAATATATAGAGAAAAGAATTAAAAAATTCGTAATTGCAAATATGGATGGATGTTATTTGAAAAGATTACCTACGGATTCATATTGTTTTGTAAAAAATATAGAAGCAGCAACTAAGTTTATGGGAAGTCAATTAGCAAGCGAATATATACATTATTATTATAGAGATACTGGAATGACAGATAATGAATTGTTAGTTGTTCCTGTTGTTATCAGTTACGAATTAATAAAAGAAAACTGTTAGTTATTTTTAAAGAAACGAGGGAAAAGAAATGGAATTTTTAAACACTTATATGATGCCGATCGTTGTAGGTATTTGTTTATGCCTTGGCTATGTTATTAAGAAATGGATTAAGGATGTAGATAATAAATATATTCCAACATTAGTTGCGGTTGTTGGTATTGTATTAGCACTTTGGATTAATGCATGGCAGCTTACGCCAGAGGTAATTTTATCTGGTTTAGTTAGTGGATTAGCTTCTACTGGAATGCATCAGTTGTTTAAACAGTATATTGAATCCGGAGAGAATGATAATAAAAACGAATCGTAAGTGGCGAGAAAGGAACGGTGCTTATGAATGGATGCAATAAGACCTTTAATAGAAATTGATTATGTCAAGTTAATTACACAATTATGTTTGATTATTATTGGACTTAATTATTTTATACCTATTTGTAAGAATTTATTTTGTAAAGTTCTTGGGATTGAGACAAAATTTCAGCGTGAAAAAAAGGAGCAAAAGATTTTATTGCAGGAAACCATAGATAAAGTAACAGAATTAAGTACAAAATTTAACGATGCGTCAAATAATACAGATCGTTTGTTTGAAGAAAAACTTGTTAAATTTTATACTCCATATAGAGAACAATCTATGGATATTCAAAAAGATTTGAAGGACTCAATTGAACTTTTGACAAAGGCTGATATTACAAGGTCTGAACAAATAGAATCTGTAATGGTGGGAATAAAAGAATTACTTGGAGATACTATCGATCAAAAATATGAAAAATATATTCGATTAGGTGGAATACCATCTGACGAGGTTGATGAGTTTAATTCTGTTTTTTCCGCATACGAAAAAGTTAATGGAAACCATAACAGAAAGAAGAAATATGATTATGTTATGGATAATTTACCAATTATACCTGTGACAACTTTATATAATACCGATAAAAATTAAATAAATGAAAGGGCAGTTTCATGTTGCCCTATAGAATGTACTCGCCTTTACCACATGTAGATGTGTACCAAGAACTTTCTATCAAAGATATAATGTTAGGTGGCGAGTACATTATAAAGAAATAAGTACCCAATATACTTGGGTACTTATCTCTTAACTCTCGCTCGTGCAAATAGCCAATTCGCACTATGAAGCCATATATTGTAATATTTTTACTACTCTTATACCATAACACTTACGCAAGTGAAAATCAATATAAATCATAAAAAATCAATTGTACTTCTACACCAATCATAAGATTTTATTTTTATCGGAGAAAAGTGGCTAATTTTTCTGTGTTTGAATTCTTATCATTTGTACAATTTATATTGATTTTAGATTGAATGCTTCAATCTTATTTCTTAAGAACGATGATTACATCTAGAATAGTCTGTGCTATTCCTAGAAGAATCATACTGATGTAGTAAAAATTCTGCATGATATGACTCCTTTCCTTATGTGCCGAAAAGTTTCATATGTGTGGAGACATATGCAAATTAAAATTATAACTTACGGCACAATTAATGTCAAGTATTTTTACCATACAAGGTTCAGTCGTATGGTAAGAGTATTTGTGGAGAGTAGTAAAAGACTGAACTGCTACTCTCCTACTCTTAAATATTTTTTAGGAGTGATTTATTATGGCAATTAACGAAGGAAAAAGATTTGAGCAGAATTGGAAAAAATCTGTTGAAGAATTAGAGAATATGTGGATTTACAGGTTAAAAGACAATGCAGCAAGTTTTGGTGGAAGCAACAATACAAGATTTGCTAGTCATAATATGTGTGATTATATTATGTTTGAAGATGGTACAAAAACATTATATACAATCGAGCTAAAATCGACAAAATCTACTTCAGTTCCTCTTTCAATGATTAGAGATAATCAGATTGATGAATTAACTAATGCGGGGAAACATAACCTTGTTGCCGGCTTTTTAATTAATTTCAGAAACAAAAATAATGATACATATTTTATAGAAATTACAAATTTTAATCGAATGATTTCGGAGATAAATAAAAAATCATTTAATCAAAATGACTTAAAAAAATACAATGCTATTTATGTTGAATCAGAATGTAAAAAAGTAAATTATAAATATAATATAAAAAAATTTATTTTTGATACGCATTTATAAAAGCATGCCTTTACTTCTCTTCTATTTGGTGTTATTATCCAATTATAAAATAAATATTGGGAGGTAATAAAATGCCAAGAGGAAGAAAACAAGTAGTTTTAGAAAAAGATTTTGACAAATTAATTTCGGACGCTGAAAAACGAATTGATGATGCAAAACACAAAATTGAAACTGAGAAAAAAGTTATTTCCGAACAGAAAAAGTTTATTAAGCAATTGCAAAAAGAAAAAGCTGTTTACGAGCAATATAAGGCAGAAATAGAAAAAAGAAAAAGGATTGAAGAACTTGTTAATATGATTGAAGCGTCTGGAAAATCATTGGATGAAATAGAGAGGCTTATAAAAAGGAATCCAGATGATGACAAAGAAGAAAATTAATATACAATCTTTTTTGCGAATAAAAAATGGAAAACAACAAATTCATAGGAGTCTATGTGCAAACATAGGCTCTTTTATTTATGTCAAAAAATAGTATTAAAAGGAGAATTTTGTATGAAAAAGAAAAATATTAGAATTAAAAATAACATTACATTTATTGATCAGATTGCAGCAATTGACATGGTTGTAAATTCAGCTTTCACGGATGGAAAATATACTCCATTTTTTGTGAGAAAAACATTGATTGAATCTATTGTTGTTCATTTTATTGATGGAATTGAATTTGATGAAAATGAAAGTATTTATGACGCTGTATTCCTTGATAAGGAAATTTTAGATCTTGTAGGAAAATTTTTTGCTACAGAAGGAATGGCAGATGAAGATAAGGAAAAGAATGCAGAGTACATTAACATTCAGGAATTTGTCGCAGAAAACGCTATGTCAATAATTGAATTTGAAAAAGAAAAAGTTTTAAATTGTACAAATTCAAAAGAACGTTTATACCAGGATATTAACGACATTGCTTCTTCGATTACTGAAATTGCAAAAAATATTGTTAATGCTGCAAAACCAATGGTTCAGAATCCGGAAAATATTTCTTTAATGACTTCTGTTCTAAAGAAAATGGATTCCTTTGATGTAATTAATGAAAGTGCTTTATCCAAAATCGGTTTGGATATTATAAAAGAAATGGAGACAAAAAATGCAGAAAACAGAGGATAAGATTCCTGTCAAAAATTTTTGTATTTGTTTTAAAAGACAGGCGAATGATGTATTAAAAGCAAAATGTTTTAGAGACAATTTAAAAATAAAAACTACATATATAAAAATTCAAGAAAAACGAGTCTTGATTAAATCTATTATCTATAATGATACAAATGAGTGTCTGTATTCTTCTATTGATCGATATATTAATTATGCACTGTCTGTTATTGATTCCTACACCAATTTAAAAATAAAATTTGAAAATAAATATGAAGAATATGATCTTTTAAATGAGAATGGATTAATTGATTTAATTCTAAGTGAAATTCCTAAAAGAGAACTTAACGAATTTAAAATTCTTCTTGAGATGGAACTTAAAGATATTGTAGATATTATGCAAAATTAAATGAATGGGGAGGGTGGTTATGCAAGATTTAGATCTCGATGGAATTATACGTGAATTAGAAAATTATTTGCCAAAAACTATTCAAATATTTTCTAAAAAAATAAAACCAGCGATTGATAATGCTGCTGAAATGGCAATAGCAAATTATTATACAGATTATGTTGGAGAGTATGATAGAACGTATAATTTTATAAATAATCGAAATGTAACAACAACTGCGGATGACACCGGAGTGACAATTAATGTTACTGGCGACAAGATGTGGGATTATCCTGGATTTTGGGGTGACCCTTTGGACGGATTGTCTGCTTTTGAAATGTTTTATATGAATGGTGAACATGGTCATGGTAAATTTCTTGCAGCTACTACTACCCCACCAGACGAATATATGGAACAAAGCATTAACAGTGGACTGAACGGACAAATTAACAGATTACTAAAAAGCTCAGTCAAAGAAGTATTAGGATTTTAAGGAGGTGGAATATGGCTAGTTATAAAATAGATATTACTGGTTCTGCGAAAACGTTAATTGAACAGGCAAAAAGTGCAAAATCTGCTATTGAAGATTTACAAAAATTTGCAAAAACAGAAATTGTTATTCCTATTAAAATTGATAATTCACAGCTTTTGAATTTAGCGAAATCTGTAAACTCTATTAATTTAGGAAAGGCTTTTGGCAATAATCAAGGTGGAAAAAATGTAGATAAACAATCTAAGAATATTGACAAGACAACTATAACCAAAGGGAGAGATAAAACTGTCACAGACACAACATACTCTAACGGAAAGAACATAAAGACTGTTAATGGAGTAACTACTTCTGAGAAAGAAGTTATTAATTTAAAAAAAGAATACGGTGCCTTAAATAAAGAAATAACAGAATATTATCAGTTAAAGACGAAGGTATCAAAAGGGAATGTTAAGCCAGAAGAATATCAACAGACAAAAGCAAGAATGGCTGATTTAGAAAAATCTATTCTCGACAGAAGAAAATATCTTAAAGAAGCAAAAGATCGTGGATTTTATAACGACGAATACGAAAATCGATCAGCACGTATTTATCGAAATGCTAAATCTGATTATGAAATGGGTGTAGAAGCTCGACAGCAGGCAAAGGAAAACCAAGCAGAAAAGAATCGTCTTGCTACACAAAAAGCATATCACGAAGCTCAAAAGGCTGAACAGGAAAAATGGATCGCTGATATGGACAAGTCAGCAAAAGCCGAACATGATGCTTACACAAAACGACAGAACTCTTTGATGGCTGCTGAAAACACCAAATTATCTTCCATTAGAGAAAAAGCAAAAGCTTTGGTAACAGACGAAGCTATAACTACATCGAGAGCAAAAAGAGAAAATCGTATTTCTAACTATTCTGGACAAACATCTTCTGATTTGACAAATGCAGAAGATTGGAGTCAGAAAATTCTTGATTCGCAAAATCGTCTTAAAAGCCTGATTTCTACAGGTGCTTCCCTAGGAGAAATTGAAAGAGAATTTAATAATTTAACTGCTGCTACGAAGGCTTTTGAGGCTTCTATGGGTACTGTAGAGTCTACCATGGAAAAATCCTTGAATATGTCTTCTCTCGATAAAGCAAGGGAAAAGATTGCCAATTTCCAGAAAGAATATTCTGAATTTATGACAAAGGCTCAGTCAGAAAGTTTGACTAAGATTCAGGGGAAATATACTGACGGATTAACTTCATCTGGCAAAGAGTCTGTAGATAAAGAACTAAGTGCAGTTATGGTAGAGGTAAAGCAACGCAAAGAAGCGTTGACCAAACTATCTTCCATTAGAGACAAGGCAGAGTCTGGGGAGTTCAGTCTTAGAACAACAACGATGGAAACTGAACTTAGTAAATATACTGGTCAGTCGAGCACCCATTTAGAAAAACTTCGTTCATTGGCAAAGCAAGTAAATGCGTATCAGACAGAAATTACAAGTGCATTAACAGCGGAAAATATAGATACGTCACATGTTTCTTCTCTTTATGAAAACCTTGAAAAATCAGTAACTAAGTATAAGAATGCTTTGCAAGAAGTAAAACAAGTGGAGTCTAAAACGCTTGGGAAAGGCGAGGCACAAAAGGACGCAAATGAGTTCCGAGCTTATATGAACAGCAATACTAAAGCATGGTCAAAATACAAAGATCGGATGGAATCCATTTATCAAGCGAAGGCTAATGCTCAGACAAAAGGGGATCAGGCTGATGCAGCTCGCCAAGCAAAGCAGTTGCAAGCAGAGATTAAATCTCAAGGTCTAACAGGGTCTTCTACATGGGCAGATATGAAGCGTGCTTTTGGACAGATTGCTCAGTTTACCGGGATGTATTATATATTACAGAATACAATGATGCAGTTCCCATCCAAAGTTGTTAGTGCAGTAAGGGAAGTTAATGCTGCACAGATTGAATTAAGAAAAGTAAGCAATGCTTCTGATACAGAATTGAAAAATTACTGGGATGAAGCAACTGCAAGTGCACAAAAATATGGTGCGACAGTCAGTGACGTAATTAGCAGTACTGCTGACTGGTCAAAATTGGGTTATAATCTTGAAGACGCTAAGAAATTATCTGATGCAACAACATTGTATCAGCGAGTCGGAGATAACATGACTCAAGAAACTGCATCGCAAAGTCTTGTATCAACCCTTCAGGGTTATAATATGCAGGCTTCGCAAGCAGAATCGATTGTGGATAAACTTAATGAGGTAGCAAATAATTTCGCAATCGGAAGTGATGGAATTGGTGACGCTTTACAGAGAAGTGCTGCGTCATTTAATGCGAGTCATACAAGTTTATCAAAGTCAATTGCTTTGATTACTGGAACCAATACTACATTACAGGATCCAGATAAGGTCGGTAATATGTGGAAAACGGTTAGTGCCAGACTTAGAGGTTCAGAGTCTGAGCTTAGTGAGATGAACGAGGACACAGATGGTCTTATAACCTCAACCTCAAAATTACAAGCAAAAGTCAAAGCACTGACAGGTGGCTTTGACATCATGCAGGATAAAGATACCTATAAAGATATCTATGATATTGTTGTAGGAATCGGTGAAAGGTGGTCAAGCCTTTCAGATATTAATCGAGCAGACTTGCTCGAAACATTGGCTGGTAAGAATCAGTCAAACGCACTCGCAGCCGCTATTAATAATGTAGACGTAATTAAGAGTGCTTATGAAACAGCAGAAAATTCATCTGGATCAGCAGAGAAAGAGTTGGAAAATTATAAGAAAGGTATTGAATATAGTATCGAGCAAATCAAAGGTACGTTTCAGGATTTTTCAACAAGCTTCTTAGGCTCTGATCTTTTTAAAACTGCTGTTGAAGGTGCAAATGAATTTTTAAAAGTATTAACACAAATTGTTGATACATTCGGTGGAATACCAGCAATCATAGGTACAATATCTGCTGTAGCATCTTTAAAAAGTAAAGGTGGAGGTAAACGTCATAGTTTTTAATGCCTATTTCTATAAGGACATATAACAATGCCATATGTTTAACGTAGAGAGAATATGAAGTAATATGAACATACATATCTTCTATCCACCTTGATTTAACTAAAATCAAAATATGCCGAATTTCGGGGGAAGCCGTAAGCCATACAAATATGGTATCGGAGTGATGCAATAAAAGCGTAAGATTAAATCTTATGTTCACGAAGAAATAAGTAGAAATACGAAAACGGTAGTCCCGACACGTTACAATAAAAATGAAAGTGTGGTTTCATGTATCGTGCGAGAGGCTGACAAGGCATGACGTAGTACAGGCGTAATTGTACTATTGGTTCAAACATACAGTCCGTGACCACGGGGAAAGCCTGTGGAAGTCGTAGAGAATATGGAAGTAGTTTACTACTGCTCTATTGACACAAATTGCACACCTCATCGATGACTTGCAAAAACATGATGAGTTTATATAAAGTTATTTAATTTTCATTTGAGAATATAGTATATGTGAACGAAATGTTCTGTATTTAATTTTCTCCGTGAAGTGCCAGCTTCACGGAGTCTAAAGGAGAATAAACAAATAAATGATGAGAATATAAAATTCAGAAGATTATTTTTTGATTCGAAAATCGAATCCAAATGACATTATTCTGGCAATCGCCTTTGCTTTTTCGTCTGTGAGACTTTTGCTACACGTAATAACGACGATACTTGCAAATTTGAATACTTCATGCATAAAGTACATTATGCAAAAAATAATTGTCGGAATAATGTCTAAATTATTTACTAAGTCTAGTAAATTCAAATCTACCCTCCCTTCTGTAAGAATATAAATTACGAGGGAATAAAAATGGGCAGAACGCCCTGAAATTTAGACACTCTATTTATTTGATATACCCGTATAAGTCTTACACTTATACTTCCTATTGTATGACCTTCAAATAACACGTGCATATTGTAATGTCATAGGTAAAACATCACAGTTATTTGACAAAAATATTGTAACATATTGGAAAATTATAGTAAATGCAGAACATAAGTTCATATATATAAATCATAATACAATAAATAGATAATTTGCTAAAATTTCTATTCTACATATTAACAAAATTTTTTGGTAACATTTTCTTGTAAAGAAGAGACTCCTATTTACACATACTAAAAATAAAAGGATATGTGAATATATGAGAAACAGATTACAAGAATTACGTTGGGAAAAAGATTGGTCACAAACAAAGCTTTCTTTAAGAAGCAATGTATCTCATTCTACCATTAGTCTAATAGAAAATAATCAATTGGCAAACCCAGGAGTTCGTACTGCAATTAAGCTTGCACGAGCATTACATGTATCTGTTGAAGATATATTCATATTGTAAGAAAGGAACGGGAGAACAATGGAAAGATATATTAAAGTCTTTCAAGCAAAACGGGATAAACATCTCAATATAAAAATAGTTCGTGATTATCAACTTGAAGCAAAAAATTTTGAAGAAGCAGGTAAGATCCTGGATTATAGTTGTGATGACAATTCTATATTTATTGGCATTCCAATTACATATAAAAGTTAAGGGTGCGGATATTTAATCAAATGATCCAGAGACACATGTAGCACCTCTGACAAACCAATGAGAACATCAAGTTCACAAGTTCTTGTATTGTTTTCATAATTTGATATAGTCTGACGTGTTACATGTATCTCCTGTGCAAGATCTAACTGGGTCATATTCATTGTCTTTCTATAATATGTAAGATTTTCATGAAAGTGGTTCATAGTAGTATTCTCCTCTTTTGTGAAAATGATTACACATTATAAAAAATTTAGGCACGAATGTCAATATACATTAAAGTGGAAGCTAAAGATTTTCTTTTTGCTAATTTGCATAGTATAATTTTACAAGTCTAAATATATATTCAACAAAATAGCTATTAAAGCACCTTCGGTACTCAAGCTGCCATTATTCTTAAAAGATTATTGCAAGTAATCTAAAAATAAAAACGATTTTAAGCTATGACAAAGAAAACGGTTTTAGTTCTATTTTTTCTAATTTATTTACGCCAAAATCTGAAAACCAAATAAAAGCAAATCGCAGTTTTGGCAAATTAATTTCTTCTGTAACAGAAGGCGGAACAAATCTAGAAAACTTACAACAAAAACCACTTAATATTACAACGGCAGCGCTTGGAAAATCGCTTGGGGATGTTGATAAAAAGCTTGTCGATTCGGCAAAGGCATTGAAAGAAGGGAAAATCAGTTATAGTGAATTTCAAGTTGCTACAGAAGAAGCAACAAGTTCTCAAAGCAAATTTTCTTCTACCATGTCAAAATTAAAAACTGGCGTGAAAAATTTTGCAGGAACTTTTGTCTCTTCAATCGCAAGTTTTGGAATTAGCATGGCTGCTTCCGCTATAATAACTAAAGGAATAGAATTAATTGATGATTATATTCATCGGTCAGAAAAACTAATTGAAAAAGGAGAGGAGGCAAAGGCTTCCATTGACTCTACTTTCAAGACTTTTTCTGAAAATAAAAATTCTATAGAAAATCTTGGGAAAAGTTTTGCAAAAAATCCAGAAGAAATAAAAAGCACTGGGGATGCAATTGATGAAGTTGCTAAAAAGTATGCCGAATTAAAAGAAGGCGTAAACTCAGATAATTCTAACAAGTTGTTAAGCGATGAAGATTATCAATCTTATATTGATACGTCGAATCAATTAGCTAATGTATTCCCGGAAATAGTTGCAGGTTATGACGCACAGGGAAATGCAATTTTAAATATTGGAAACAATGCAGCCACTGCTGCAAAATCTTTAAACGAATTGTATGACGCTTCTTTAAACTCTTCCCATATTAAAATTGGAGAAGATTTGCAAGATGCATTTGATGGAATTAAAGAACAAATTAAAGTATATTCTAATGATAGAACAGATCTTGAAAATTCAATAGAAAAAAAAGAAAATGCAATAAAAGCAATTTCAGAAAGAGCTAATGATAAAAATATTTTTAAGAAACAATCGGTTTCTTTTGATCCAACACTTGTTAAAGGTAACGACCTACTTAAAGTATTAAAGAAACACGGTTTGACTCCTGCGTCAACATACTCTGAAAAAACAGGGTTATTAACCTATTCCACTCCAATGAACAAAGATACTGCGAAGGAACTCAGTGAAGTGTTAGAGGAGAGCAAAATTAATTCTGAAGAAAAGCTTACTCAACAAATTAACGAAGATAAGAAAAAAGTTCAAGAGAAGAATTCTTTAATAAAAGAACAGTTTAAATCTTTGAGTGATTCTGTATCGAAATATTTACAAACTTCAACAGAATTTACATCTTTGGATTCCAAATTACAAAATGCATTCACAACTAATTTTGGTGACTTTGACTTTGATATCGATACTATCATGGATGATTATGATGGAGATATTACAAGTTTCATATATTCTGAGTTTATAGAGCCAATGAAGGATCTTAAGCCAGAGGCACAAGAAAAGATTGCAGATTTGTTAAGTATTAATCCAGACAATCTTCATCTTGCAGATTATAAATCTGCCATCAATAATGCTTTAAAAGAAGCTTTCCCTAATGACAGCGATATGCAAGATACTTTTAAAACCGTCTTTGGCTTAGACAACTTAACAAAAGAGGTTTCCGACAAAACAAAAGTTTTAAAGGAAAAATTCGGAGATGCAGTAAATGATCTTAATATCAAAGAGATAAATACCGCATATGATATTGTCATGAGTGACAATGCGGACGAAGTTGGCTATGATTTTGATAAGCTTAAGAAGAAAATAGAAGATACGATTGTAGCCGGAGCTACTGCCATTGACTTAAAAGACAACAGTGCCTTTTCTGCAATTGATGCTGCTGACGAATCCGCAAATGCTGGGGACGATTATGTAAAAGGTGTTACATATCTGACAGAAGCAAAAGAAGCCTTTGATAAAGGTCTTATTGGCACAGATGATTTTAAGACCAGGGCTGCATACTTCTCTCCTACTGGTGCTGATGATGCTGTAAATTTTGCAGAAAATTATAACAAAGCAGCAAGATATATGACAGAAGATGCAACAGGGGTTCAGAATTTCTTAACAGATTTAGAGAAAAAGGGATACGCAGCTTCTCAAGCACTCGCTGATGGAAGTAAACAATGGACATACAACATTGGAGACATAACTGACGCTGCTAAAGATATGGGTATGAGCTTTGATTGGTTCATGGACATGTTTGGCAGATTGGAAGATTATGGTGCTCATAATAATTTTGTTGGATCTGTAGCTGACGGTGCTGAAAGAATTACAGACTTATCTTCGAAAATTGCAAAGGCACAGGCTGAGTTAGCTGAGTTGCAAGCCACTGGTGCTGACAACACAGCTATTACACAAAAGAAAAATGAAATCGCTGCATTACAGAATGATTTAGCAGAAACACGCTCTGCTACAGAACAGTTAGCAAAACACTCCGCAGATGAGTATGCTGAAAAGATTAAACAAGGAAAAGAACAGATTACTACCCTGCTTACTGAAAGAGATAGAATTAAATCTACCAAAGCGTATGGAACAGACACAGACGAAGTTGCAAAAGCACTCGAAACAGAGATTCAGAAAATTGCAAATGAGAATGGTATCGAGCTAGATGCTAATTTAAATATTGTAAATGCAGAAGAAGAACTTGATAAAATATCGAATAAAGTCATTGGTATCGATGTGGACTTAAATAATGCCGATGAACTTAAAGAGCAAGCACAAAAAACTATTAGAACAACACAAAATTTGGTTAATAAATATTCTATGGGCTATGCAAAAACACATGGAATTAATGACGCAACAATCAATTTTGATTCAACAAATCAACAAAATCTTGACGATCAAATTGCCCTTGTTCAAAAAGCATTGTTGAGTAATAGAAAAATTAATGGCGATGGAAAGTCGTTCAACGACAGTTCTTCTCAGGCAATGATCAATTCTATTAATGCATTATATGCCCAAAAACAGTCTCTTACTGAAAGTAAATATAGTGGAGTTAATTTTGCAAATCTTAAGAACGATTCTGCAAATCTTTTAAATAGTCTGAAAGAATTTTCTCAAGCAAAGTACGAACTTGAAAGACAGAAGACATTAAAAGGCGTTGGGATAGAAATTGATACTACGGATGCGGAGAATAAAGTTAAGACTTTATACGAAACCATTAAAAATGCAGACCCACAGATGCTGACTGACCTTGGGATTGATCCGTCTAGTCAAGAAAGTGTTCTGAGCACTATTGAGAATATGGATCCAGAGATAATTGCAACTCTTGAGATTGAAAAGCAACAAGCATTAAATGATTTGATGGGTGTTGCATATTCAGATGATTTATTAATTGTCATGAAAGCGGATGCAGATTTCTCTCAGATCCAAGCACAAATAGACAATCTAAAAGAGGGACAGACTATTACTTTTAATGGCGATGTTCAATTTACTGACGAGAACGGGAAAACAACAACTAAGTCATCTGTAATTTCGGGACAAAGAATCGATGGTGAAATTCATTACTATGCAGAATTTGAAGACGGGAAAAAGGTAGAACTTTATAAAAGTTTTGATGGAATCTATCATTACAAAGCCGATACAACAGAGGTAGATCAGAAGACTCAAGAAACTAAAGAGAAAGTTGACAATACTTCTGGAACTATGACGGTTGATGCAGATACATCTAAATTTGACTCAACTGTTGATAATGCTATCACCAAAACAGAAGGCAAAAAAGCAACGGTTGAAGTAACTACAGAAAGAGGAAATGTTGATTTAACAAATAGACCTGAAGTTTCTGGCAAGTATATGAACGATGTTGGTTGGGATGTACCAGAAGATTCTACTGCAACTGTGTATACAAGTGGATTCTCAAATGAAACAGGCGATAAAACAGTCGTCGTAACTCCAATTTTACCAAATGGGGATGTGTATAGTCCAGAAGAATTAAAAAGTTATGCACAAGAACTTTTAAATGGTGGAGAAGATACTGACGGTCTTAAAATAAGAACCTATTATGGAGAAGATTCTGTAGAACAGGCTAACAGATATGCCGAAGCCCTTCATCTCGTACAGGATCAATTTTATCTTGGGGACGAAGCACAAAAAGCATCTCTTAGTTCTCTTAAGGATTATTCTGAACAACAATTGAAGTCAATTGATTTGACAGATAACCAGACTTCTGCAATGGAAGATTCATTAAGTACATTAATGCAATCTATGAATATTGACCCGTCGTATTTAAATGAATTTGTTGATGTATTATCAGATATGGGGCTGATCAAGGTTGACGTTGATACTACAGAAGCGGATGCAAAAATTGATGGTATTTTATCTCGTCCAGATGATAACACAATTTATATGAAAGTTGATGCTACAACAGATCAAGTTCAAGCACAGCTCAATCAGTTAAAAACGGGACAAGAATTATATTTTACGGCAAACGTCGATAATGTACCAACTCAGATTGAAGCTGTCAAAACAGAAAGTGGAGAAATTGCTTATATCGCAAATGTTGATGGTGTTAATTATTATCTTGACGAAGTAAAAAATGAAGATGGTACAGTTAGTTATGAAATGGGCGACCATCCTAAGATAGCACCTACAATTAATGGTCTTGCCAATTATACAAAGGCTTTGTTCCCTAATTCCGCACCAACATTAACAGGAGAAGTCACATACTATGCTTCAACTGTAAATATGCCTCAAACCAATGTAGCAAGTAAAGTTGCATCCGCAGTAAAAAAAGGAGCTTCAAGTGCTTCTGGTACTGCACATACATTTGGAACAATCAATCCAAGAATGTACGGAAGTGCTTACGCAAATGGCAATATATCTGATACAAGTTGGTTAAAATCTAGTTGGAGAACAAAAAAATCTGAAGGCTCTTTAGTTGGTGAACTAGGACAAGAAATTGTTGTTGATCCTAAGAATGGTAAATGGCGAACCGTTGGTGACAATGGTGCTGAATTTACACGTATTCCACAAGGTTCTATTGTGTTTGATGCAAATCAAACAAAGCAACTGCTTTCTTCTGGATTTATTAATTCACGAGGAACGGCTTTGGCACACGGTACTGCTCATGCAGGATATGGTGGCACTAGCGGTATTACTTTTGGAACCGGTGGCTCCGGAAGCAAAGCAACGTCTTTAAAGAAAAAGAAGTCATCTTCTAACAACAATAACTCTTCATCTAATAATAATTCCTCATCGGATAGTTCGTCAAAAGACGCATCTGAAAATGTTATTGATTGGATTGAAACTTTACTTTCAAGAGTCAAGAGAATAACAGATTTGGCAGTTGATGCAATTGACAGGGCGATTGGTCTTGTCAATAAGCAAGTAAAAGCTGCCGATGCTATTTCCAAGGTACAGTCTGAAATCAAAACTAACCAACAAGCAGCCCAAGCATATTTGAATGCCGCAAATGCGGTTGGATTAAGCGAGACATATGCATCTAAAGTTCGTAATGGTACATTAAATATTGAGACAATTAAAGACAGTGATTTGAATGATAAAATTTCTAAATATAAAACATATTATGAAAATTATCTATCTGCTCTTGACAATGTACTTACTTTAGAAGATAAATTAACAGAATTAGCAGAGAAAAGGCTTAGTATTATTGAAGATGAATATGATGCAATAGAGAATCTGAAAGAGTCTATAAAAGACGGTCTTAAAGAAAACCGCACTCTTCTTGAAAATCTCGGTACGGCAATTGATAACCATCAAAATACAGACAGTATACAGAAATCGATTCAGACACAATCTGAAATTTACGATTCTTTGACAAAGAAGTTGTCTGACTACCAAGCAGAAGTAAACTCTCAGTTGAATTCCGGTCTTATGAAAAAAGGTTCTGAGCAATGGTATGATACCATGAAGAACATTCAGGACTTTACAACCAATATAACAAAAGCATCGTCTGAATTAATTGAGTTGCAGGATCAGTTACGACAGATTAGTTATGATACTCTTCAGAATATTATTGACGGATTCTCACGTAGAGTAGATAAACTTAGTTCATATGTTGATTTGTTGGAGGCACAAGATAAAGAAGTCCCGGAAACTGTATATCAGGAGCAAATTGATAATAACAATGCTAATATTAAAAAACAGTATGATTTAAGAAACCAATATCTTAAGGAGCAATCTGTTTATGATGTTAATTCAAAAAGATATCAGGAGCTGGCTGATAAAATTAGCAGTGCGGATACAGAGATTCTAAAACTTCAGAAAGACAACGAAGATCTTAAGGATTCGATTTATGATCTCCGTATGACAAATATAGAAAAGGCTATTCAAAGTTATTCTGATCTTGAAGACGAATTATCAGGATTTAGAGCACTCCTTAATGAAGATGCTTTTCTTGATAAACAAGGCGGAATTACAGAAGATGGATTGGCACAAATTGCTCTCCTGTCCCAAAGCCTTGGAAATGCGAAACAAAAGATATCTGATTATACAACTGGACTTCAAAAGTTACAGGAGTTATATCAGAACGGTGTTATTTCATTAGACGAGTATAATGAAAAGTCACAAGAATATCGAAAGGGTATTCAGGACAGCACACAAGATGTTAAATCGTACCAAGATTCCTTAATTGATTTATACAAGAATGCAATGTCAACGGAAGTTGAATATCTTGATAAAATCATCTCAAAGAGAAAGGAAGCTTTGCAGAGAAAAGCTGAATATTACGATTATGACAAAAAGATCAAAAATCAGAGCAAAGATATTAACAGCCTAAAAGCTCAGATTGCAGCACTTGAAGGTGTGAAATTATTGCACCTGTAAAATCTATTTAATTGCGGGGACATCCCCATAACCCTATTTTGCTACAACGTAACTGGAAACGGTAAGCGTGAATGCGGTGCGAGTTTAAAACTCAACAGTCGAAAGATAGAAACCATAAAAAATAAATAGGTTAGGGACAACCGGGAGTGCAAGTCTCCCAAACGCAGTGAACTTCCTAAGTCAGAAATGATATGGAAGACATTCAGAGACTAACCCTTTATGGGTGGCGTAAGCCTTAATGTAGGGTCGCAAGCTATTGGCGGCTTGAAAAATATAGACTATTTGAATAAAATAAATTATAATTGGAAAGATATAGAAAGTATACAATAAAAAGAACGTATGTTCACTGGTAAATTGTACAATAAAAAATGCGTACTTTTGTAATATTTTTGTGTAGCATTTTTCTCTTAAATTGACTATAATATAGTTAAGAAAAACAGAAATGTTTTCTTACTTATCGCAAATATGAGACGAGTGACGGTTCTGACTCGTCGGTAAAATAAAAATTGACCGAGCGATGAGACGAGTGACGGTTCTGACTCGTCGGTAAAATAAAAATTGACCGAGCGATGAGATATTTTAAGGAAGGATAATCTCCTTCCTTTTTTACTAAGGAGAAACTATGGTAGATTTTGATTATCAAGTTATGCATCTTTCTGCGGATTTTTATAATAATTATCCAGCAGATCAATATATTGAAATTTTAGACAAAGATAATAGAGCATACAATTGTTTACTTATAGATACCAATAGTGATTATTTTATATGTGTTCCTTATCGTTCAGAAATTAGACATAATAATGCTTATAAATTTTCTGGAACTAATCGTTCTTGTAGACATCGTTCTGGTTTAGATTATAGTAAAATTATAATTGTAAAAAATGAAAATTATTTGAGCGATTCAGTTGCGTTAATTGATAACGATGAATACAACGAAACAGTTGTTAATATTAGGCAAATAGTAGAAGAATCAACTAAATATGTTAATGATTATATTTTACATTTAAATGGAACACAAGTTTTACATAATAGAGAATTTTGTAGAAGATATCAATTTAGCACATTAAAATATTTTCATCAAGAATTGGGAATAAGTACAAATCATTTTCAAGAAGAGCAGTCAGTTGACGAAAATTCTGAATCAGAGCAGTAAATCACTACTGCTCTTTTATAATGTCCAAAAATATCTCAAAACATTTCAAAACAAAATCCAAAATAAATTTTATTCAAATAGAAGATATAGTCCCATCCCATATGAATAATATGGGGAGTATTTAATATACTCTCATCCATGTAGCGAATGGATGAAAAGATAAATGAAATAATTTAAGTGCTCAAGCACAAGTGAAAAAGCTGAAGGAACAGCTCAAATCTGCTGAAGATGAGTTGTCCGACACAAAACGTGATCATGCAAATGATATGCAGAGCGAAGGCTACGACAAGCTTTCTGATGACCTCCAACAGATGTTAGAGGATACGGAATATGAAATTAGTCATAATGCAGATAAGCAGCTTGAAATAATCGATTCAATGCTTAATAAGGCTGTAGGAAAATATCAAGATGCTTATAATAAGATTAATTCTATTATATCCAATTTTGGATGGGTCGGAAGCACCGATTTTAACAATAATCAAAATCAAATATCGTCCCAAGAAGGAGCACAGTCTCAAAAAGACAACGCTTCTCAATCTCAATCCGATGCAAATAAAAACCCTTCTTCTTCTGCCAGTGGCACAATTACAGATCCAATTAAAGATAATGCAATTGAAAATGGCAAAATCACAGAAGATATTATGTCTCCAGAGAATACGGAGAATCGTCCGGTAGCCGAACTGAAGATAGACAAAACTTCTGTGACCCTTGAGGAAGGGAAATCTACAGCAATTAAGGCAACGATAAGACCAAATGATGCAAAAAACAAGACTCTTTCTTGGAAATCAAGCAATACTGCTGTTGCTACCGCATCAAACGGTACTATCAAAGCAATTAAGCCTGGATCATGTACTGTAACGGTTTCGACAACCGATGGCAGTGGCATCTCTAAAACGATTGCCGTTACCGTTACAAAGAAACCCGATCCACCTAAACCGGCTAAGAAACCGTCTGTTAGCACTGGTGGAGATGGCATCCCACGAGTAGGTGATGTTGTAACCTTTACTGGTAGATATTACTACGATTCATGGGGAATGAATCCAGCCGGAACCAGATACTCTGGTGTTCCAAACGGTGTTGTAATTGACAGTTATTCTAGCAAGGATTATGGCGGAACTGGACGTAATACTGGAAATTTAAAAATCCATATTAAATCTGCTGACGGACGTTATGGGAACCTTGGATGGGTTAGCTTGTCACAGATTAGCGGTTATGAAAACGGTACATTAGGAGTTGGTGCAGATCAGCTTGCATGGACTGGTGAGGACAATAAACGAGAAATTATTGTCAGAAAAAGCGATGGTGCAAAGCTTACAAAATTACACCGTGGTGATGGAGTAATTCCAAATAATGAAACAGAGAAATTAATGGCTCTTTCTGCTCATCTGGATGAAGATGGAAACATTATGTTTGGTGGACAGAAATACAAGACACAAATTGATAGCTCTGTTACTGCCAATAAGTTAGTTGATAGTATGATCAATACTTTAAAATTGATTAATGATACGAAAGCAGATTCTTCTGGAAACATGACAATTCAAAATACTTATGGAAGCTTGATTAATGTTGAAGGAAATGTTGACAAAGACACATTCCCTGGAACACAAAAAATGGCGGAATATGCATATGAGTATATTGATAAAAGAATGACTCAAGAAGCAAGAAAGCTTGGTCTTAAAAAAATCAGATAATTTATTTTAGCGAAGGCATCAGATAATGGTGTCTTCGTTTTTTATGAGAAGAGGTGAAAGAAATGGCAAAAAAATTTAAAGATTTTACTTTTTGTGGCGAAAAATTTAGCAATTTATTAGCAGATTATATTTCAGTTGATTTCGATGCAGATGGGGACGTATCTCTTTCAATGGCAAGAGACATGGAAGTTGGAGATTCCAACAGATACAAAGTTGAGGCGAATACATTTTACGATAAATGGTCAGACAACCTTGAAATAGAATTAGATATTATGAAGAATCCTTGCAAATACGATTCACAGGAAAATTTGGAAATTACAAAATCTGATATTAGAGAGCTTACAAGATGGCTTACATCATCACATTTTCCAGAATGGTTAAACTTTGAATATGATAATGAAACAGATGATGCTGTTCGGTATTACGGATGGTTTTCTAATATTGAAACTTTTGTTGCATATGGATCAATATATGGAATAAGAATGACATTCCGGTGTACTACTCCATTTGGATACACAAATGAAATTGTCGATGAAATCAGTGTTTCAAATTATAAGAATATCCTTATATCAAATGATAGCGACGAGCTTGAATCCAGCTGTTATCCATCAATTGTAATTAAACCTCATGCAAATGGAGAAATTTATATTTGCAACCTAAATGATGTAAATATCATAGTCACAGGAACACTTACGCTCTCTTCTACTTCAAATTCTTACTTTAATTCTCTTCTTGATGCCGTGGAGGGATTCGCATCTGCAAATAATTATACATTAGAATACACCGGTTCGGGTGCGTATGACATTGTAAGCTTATGTGATGGAACAGCGGTACAATTCAATCTGACAGATATTTACGGTGTCGAAACAAAATGTACTGCGTACTATATGCCGGACACTCATGTTTATTCGATTATTGAAAATGGATTTATGTATATGAAAGTATATAAAGACCTGACGGTATATATGGATTGCTTAAAATTAACCATTAATGATGAACTTGGCAGAATGATTACTTATGATCGTCTTGGTATAAATGATGTTGACTACATGTACTGGCTGCAACTTTTACATGGGAATAATTCTATTCTCCTGTATGGTAATGCAGATTTTACATTTAAGCATATAGAATCACGAAAGGTTGGTGAATGAATTTGAATATTTATTTTGATAATCATCATCAGCCAAAACCAGCAAAATTATATCTTGGAACTCCGACTAACAAAGTGCTGTGTGCTATTAACGGGGTGATAGAAAATTCTTGTGTCCTTACTCCAAATATCAATAACACGTGGTCTTTAACTTTTGATGTAAATCGATTCATCTTATATGAAGACAATGGACGAACGAAAGAAGCTGAATCTTATGTTTACCTTTTACTCGATCAGAAAATGAGAGTATATGTTGAAAATATTGGCTGGTTCATAATGAGTCCTCCTGTAGTGCATGGAGAAGCATATAAAGAATATAAAACAATATCTGCCGAGTCCGCAGAAATAGAATTCCAGCAACATGACCTAAAATCATTTAAAATTAATCAAGGAACAACTGATTCGTTGGAAATGCTTGCGGATGGAAATGTAGAAATTATTGATGATGTGGAATTTGCAAAAGAACAAATCAAATTCTATAACCCAAACAATCCGCAACTTAGTCTTTTAGACTTAGCAATGAAAGCATCTGGATTGTACGGATGGACGGTCGGATATATTGATAAAGTCCCCAAGACTTATAAATATTATGAAGACGGTGAGTTAAAAGAAAAGACCACTCTTCTATCCGACGAGGTTGGTTCGTTTGACATTGAAAGTCAAGATTTGTATTCATTTTTCACACAAGATATGGCAAAATTTTTTGAAGTTGTGTTCGTGTTTGATTTTAAAAGATTCGTTATTAACGCATATCATCCTGAAAATTTAGGAAAAGATACTAATATAAATATTGGTTTTCATAATCTGCAACAGTCTCATGAGATAAGTGCAGATGATTCCAATATGTTTACAAGGTACTATGTTCAAGGACAAGACGATCTTGGAATTACATATGTTAATTTTGGACATAATTATATTGAAGATATTTCTTATTATCTTAATGAGAAATATTTAAGTCCATTAACTATTTGGAAATATAATTTATGGAAAGATGATGTTGAGACACGAAGACCGTCTTACATAGAAAATACTCGTTTGTATAATAAGCAAATGAGTGTAATATCCGAATTGTATGACAGAGTTCCGCTTGATGACTGTTCTACAGACTGGAGTACTTTTACAGATGACGAATTGCGAGAAGCACAAGCAAATTACAAGGCACAGTTGAAAGGTTATGAATCTTTTTATGTTGATAAAAATGGAAATTTTGATGAAGATGCGTTAAAAGCGTCTGTAGATGCAAATGATTATTATCAGATAAAGGATGTAATTCTGCCGTCTATTGAAATTGAATTTGCGAACCGAGAATTGCCAACGGACGATGACAAAGCGGATTATGTTGACACGTGGAAAACGAACTGGAAGTTATATGGATTAGACGAACTTCAAGTAAAGCTTGACGAGTATCAAAATATTATAGATATCTGTGAAAAAAATGGATATAGCGAACCGTATTCTGATGAGTCGTCACATACAAAAGATACTCACGAAGCGATGTATGAAAAGTATCTCGATGCAAAGAATCAATTAGACCCAGATTTTGTTGACGGATGCAAAGAGGCATATGATCAAAGACAGACAGAGATTGATTCAGCAAAAGCAACTCAAAAAGAATATGATGATGTGAGAAAAGCCATTGCAGAATCTGTAGAAAAAGAAACATGGGAACATATCCTTGACGAGTCTGAGAAATATCTTACAGATGAAGAGGGAAATTATATTGTAGACGAAGAAGGAAACAGATTCCTTTTGTCCCAAGAAATTCTTCCATTTACAGAAGATGAGCTGTTAGAACTGTCAAAGTTGTACATAGACGGTGACTATACAAATGAGAATATGTTTCTTGTGGATTCTGACGACCAGGTGTCCGCAATAGACGAACAGTTAAAACTGTTAAATGCCGCACAAGATGATTTGTACATTTCTGCACACCCACAATATACTTACACAACAAGTTTAGATAATTTTCTTGCAAAATATGATTACAAGAATTATACAGACCAATTAAATGTAGGGGATTATATACATCTTAGTACAGGAAAAAATAAAATCGTAAAACTTCGTGTGGTTTCAATGGAATATTATCCAATGATTATGGATAACAACCTGTCTATTTCTTTTTCTAATATGATTCAATCTAAAAGTTCTCGTAGCGACACCATGTCTCTCTTGGACTCTTCTGCTGGCGGTTCGAAAACATCTGCGTCTGGAAATTCCAATAATTTTTTTAATAATGAGGGCGTGACTTTAACTGCGGGTCTTATACAAAAACTTATTTCCAGCGGTGCTTTTTCTAATAAAGTTTCGCAAATTGTAAATAATGAGTTTGCCGGAATTATTGCTGGTGGAAGTGGTACAATTTCTATTTCAGATTTAAATGCAAAAATGATTCAAGTAACCGACATTATTGGCGAAAATGGTTTCTTTGAATATTTACAATCAAAGCTTATAACAACAGATAAAATAATTGCAGAAAGCGGTGAATTTAAAACGTTATCTGCCTTGGTTGCTGCAATTGATAATTTATTGGCTGGTAATATCAGTGCAGAAATTGCTCATATAATTAAACTTACCGCAGAGAATGTACAGATTGATGAAGCGGTAATACGAGATCTTATTGCAGCAAATATCACAGTGTCAATGTTAAAAGCAAGTGATATTAGCACAGATAAATTCCACATTGTATCCGAAGATGGCGGTGTTGAAATTATTGGAAACACAATGCAATTCAAAGATTCTAATAATGTTGTAAGAATTCAGATAGGCAGGGATGCTACGAATAATTTTACATTCTGTCTTTATGATGAAACTGGACAAGGAGTATTAATCGACTCAACAGGAGTAAAAGAATCTGCTATTTCTGATGGCTTAATAAAAAATGATATGCTTGCTGATAATTCAATTAGTAAAGATAAATTAAATTTTAGTATTGTTGAGCCTGACGAAAATGGAAATATCGACGCAGGAAAAGTTGTAATAAACGGAAAAGGGATTGATGTAGAATTCACATCGATTCGTGAGTCGATAGAATCTGTAAAAAAAGATATTTCTGAGATTGAACCATCTTTCAATATTGTAATGTCAAATGAGTCGCAAAATATCCCTTGTGATAATAATGGACTCACTTCTCTCCCATTATTGATTGAAATTCCTTTTATTGGATTTGTCGGAATGTCTCAAACACCATGTTCTGCAACGGTTGGAGTCCTTCCTGCCGGTATGACATTAGGAACAATTGAAAATGCGACAGATGTTACGTCTGGAAAAATTATTTTAAATATCTCACAGAATGCAAATCTTGGTGGAAATGACATTTTAACCGGAACGATTCCAATAACTTTTACAATTAATGAAAAAGAGATTGTTAAAAATTTTAATTGGACGAAATCAAAAATGGGAGATCCTGGACAAGACGGAGCATCTGCAAGAATTTTTGAGTTAAAATCTTCTTCTCTCATTGTTAAGAAAAACGAAGACGGAGAGTTCACACCAAATACAATTACATTTTCCTCAACATACAGAGAGGGAAACTCAACCGAAAATACTTCATACTTAGGAAGATTTATTATTAAAGAGTCTTCTGATGGATTAACATACTCCACTAAGTATATGTCTGCAAAGGACGAAGATCATGTTGCGTACAATATTTCTGGCGATATAGAATCAATACAGTGTATTTTATGCGAGTCTGGAGGAGTTTCTAATCAATTAGACACACAAACAATTATTGTATTATCTGATTCAGATTCTCTCGCAGAGGAAGTTAAAAAAATAAAAACATCAATGTCTGGCATTTCTTCAAATGTTGACGCTGTTAAAAAAAGTATAGACACTAAAATTTGGCAGAGTGATATTGAGACAAAAATTCAAGAATACGACAATTCAGAAATAAAGACAGTTAGAGATCAGTTGTCGGAAACAAAATCTACGGTCGGAGACATTTCTTCTACTGTTTCTGATGTACAATCGACTCTTGAAAAGAAAGCCGATGGATCGACTGTGCAAGAACTGTCAGAAAAAGTAGCTCAAAACGAGCAGACAGCAGAAGGTTTTAGACAGACGGTTGAAAGTAATTATGTTACAAATGACTCTATGAAAAGTGCCTTAACTTCTGCTATTTCGGAAAGTGCAAAAGAAATTAAACTGGAAGTAAGTAAGACTTATGAAACCAAAGATAATGTTAATACAATTAAATCTGAATTGACGTTAAGAGCAGATGAAATTGCACAAAGCGTAGAAGATGCAAACGGAAATATTTCCAAATTACAACAAACATCAAAACAAATTCAACAGTCTGTTGAATCTGCAAAGGGAGAGATATCGGATTTAAAGCAAGATGCAGCGTCTTTTAAAACAGAGGTATCACAAAAATATCTGTCAAAAGATGCTTTGGCTGCATTGAGTGTTGGAGGACGTAATTTATTAAGGAATTCAAACACATTAGATTTTAAAGATTATGAAATTATATAGATAGGTATATTTGCCTCTCTATATAAATGGAAGGAGGTTATAATTTGAAAAATTTTGATTCAGTTTCTATTGTTGGAATGTCTGGAGAAGAAATAACGTGCGGGCATATTGAATGCACAGAAACAACAACTTTAAGATTGAATAATACAATAAAGCTAACGGGCGATTATGTTTATCAGGTTATTCTTAAATCAAAAAATCAATCTTCTATCACACTAAAAATTAAAGACCAAGAATTTGAACTTTCTTCTAAAATTGAATGGAAAAGGTTTGTTCAAAAATTTTCTGTAGAAGATAATGAGTCTTCATATATTGATTTAATATTTAATTCTGGAGAATATTGGTTTTACAATGCAAAATTAGAAACTGGTACGATTGTAACTGCGTGGACTCCTGCTCCAGAAGATTTTGACCAAAAGTTATATTCTATTCAATCAAATTTTGAGCAAAGAGCAGACTCTCTTGAATTGTCAGTTGCTTCAAAACAAGATATACTTCCTGCAAAAATTAGATACATTCGAGATTATCTCGCATTGGCAACAGATAATACGGAAAGCTGTTGGGTTGAATGTAAAGTCATGACAAATAATACAAATATTGTATCTGGAGAACAGAACGTTGCATGTTTGACTTCAACCATTCTTTCGTCGGATATTGAATTGAAGAACATTAAAAATTTTGTAGATGAAGACTTAGAGACAAGTGTTATAACCACAGATTCTGACTGGCATTATATCCAGATTGACCTAGGCGAAGAAAATGCAATAAATACTGGTTATATTACTATTTACCATAAAGAAGGAAAATCATATAATCATAAACTTGTAGTATCTTTAGACGGAAATAACTGGTATGAATTATTTAATAGTGAAAAAAATGGAACATACGATGAAACCTCAGACGGAAAGACTTATCTTATAAATGACGGACTTGTTAATAAGAACTTGTCTTTTATCAAGGTAAATCTTGATTCTATTACTCAAAAAGTTCAGGATGCAGAGAATAACTATGCAAGTATAGCAACCGATGTTGATTCTATTACACAACGAGTTGAAAGTGTAGAAAATACAGCTCAAGAAATTCAGGATGATACCATTCCCACTTTTACAGATTCAGTTAATAAACAAATATCTGAAATCAAATTAAATTCTAATCAAATTTCTCAACAAGTAACCTCAATCCAAGATACGGTAGAAAAACAGGCACAGGAGATTCTTGATGCAAATGGATGGCGTGTATCATTGGCAAACATTGGTGCATATGATGATTCCTATGCGACAGAGAAAGTAAGTATGTCTTTGACTCATGATGGAATGACAATTACTCGATCTGCCAGCGAAGGATATCGAACACAGTTTACAGGTGATACAATCAAAATCGAATACGATAACGGTCGTGGAACTTATGAAAATGCAATGAGCATTGAGAAGGATTTAATGTATTTAACACGACTCAAAGTTAAAAATGGTGTGGATCATTATACTATAAAAGAGATACCAATGACTTATACTTTTGGGGGTTCAAAGATTGGCAGTCTGGTATTTATATCTAGTTCTGGAAATTCATAAAGAAATGAGGTGATAAATTGTCATATTGGGAAAGCAGACTTACATGCTCTGAAACATATGTATCTGGAGGACAAGAAAACTATTCTAATGTAACAATAACAATGCAGATAAGACGTACTGATTATGCAATGATCGGGCATAGCTCTAGTGCATATTGGTACATAAATTGTAATGGAACGGCATCAGGAAATCATTCTTTAACATTCAATTGGAATAATACACCTGCCGGAACTTGGTGGACTGTAGGAAGTTACAGTTTCAAGATTCCACATAATAGCGACGGAAGTAAAACTATTAGTTGTACAGGAGGATTTTACACAGGTATTTCACCCGCTTCTTTTTCCGCCTCTGGTTCTTTTACTCTAACTAAAATTGGACGTTATGCAAATATAACTACTTATGCTTTATCTGATATAACACAAACAAGTGTCCGTATTACGTGGAATGCAGATGCAGCTTGTGATAGTGTGGCATATATGATAGAAGGAAAACAATGGGTATATTTAACTGGATTGTCTTTTGATGTAACTGGACTAGATCCTGGTAAAAATTACAAAATAAAAATTAGTGTAAAAAGAAAGGACAGTCAGTTATGGAAAGATAGTGCGTATAAATCATTTACAACCAAACCAATTACATCAATAAGCAATTCTTCTATATCGTGTAATATTGGAGAAAAGCTCTCTCTTTCTTTTGCAGATTATGCATATAACAAATCATTTCTTAGGCTATATCAAAAAAATCCCACAGACGAATGGACTTTAATTGATGAGCGTGAAGATATACAGCAAGAAACTTATGAATGGGATTTGACTAATTTTAAAACAACAATGTTTGACAACACACCAAATTCAAACGAAAGTCAGATCAAAATTATATGTGGAACAACTATAAATTCAAAAGAATATACGAATGAATATTTAGGAAAGGCTTTTGTAACAAATAGCAATCCAGTTTTGTCAACTTTTACGTTTGCTAATACCGATTCTAAATCTGTTTCTATGCTTGGCAACACCACCACTATGATTACTTATTATGGAAACCTAAGAGTATCTTTAACACAAGAACAGAAAGCTATTCCAAAAAATAGTTCAACGATTAGTTATTATAATGTGTCAGTAACAGATCCGGATAAAACTACAATATTAAAAAAGATTGAAGAGTCCTCTTCTACTTTATTTTTAGACTTTGGAGCATTTTCACAGTCTGGAACTGTAAAGATAAATATTGAAGCAGTTGACTCAAGAGGAAATATTAGTAATTTAATCTCAAAATCATTTCAGGTTTATTTATATCATAACCCATCAATTGACTTAAACTTATCTCGTGTAAACAACTTCGAAAAAGAAACAAGTCTTGTAATAAATGGATATATTTCTAGAGTTTACACTTCTTCAAATAGAAATTCATTACAATCATTAAAATATAGATATCGTATACAAAACGGAAGCTGGACAAGTTATGCTACTATATCTCCCTCTTCTTCTGTTTCTGGAAATGATTTTAAAATTTTATATTCCAACGCCTTATTCATTACATTAGATAATCAAAAGTCATATGATTTTGAATTTGTTATAACAGATAAAATGCAAAGTATTACATATGTTACTTCTGTTGGTCAAGGAAGCCCTTTAATGACAATTAGTGATAATGGTACTGTATTAATCGGGGAAATTCCAAATCAGGACAATTTGTCAAATAATTGTAAATTGATAATTGCAAGTGATGTTATAGTAACCGATTCTGAAAGTAATCAAAGAAAAGTCTTGGAAACAATTTCGGAGAAAATTACTTTTACTGAAAGTGAAGAAATTGAACCAAAAAATTTAATAGATAATAGCATTTGGTGTCCAATTATTGCAACCATTGATTTAAGTTCGTCTTAAAAAGGAGGGAGAAAATGGCAAAATATTTGAGTTTAAACAACACAGAACAAATAGAATATTATGATTTTTATCTGACAAAAACATCATGTATTTTTAAATTTTTTGATTCGGATTATTCTACAATCGCAGTATTCTTTGGGGATGATATAATTAAAAACTGTACACTGTATGACGATGAAACTAGTATAAAAACAAGTTATTCTTTGGACATGAAATTAAAATCAATTCAATCAGAAAATGGCTCAATAACAATCAAAAAAAATATTATTATTAAAGAGGGATATTTTACTGAAGAGAACTTGGTAGATACCGAAACTGGAGAAGAAATTGTAGATGAAGATGGAAACAGAGTTGTTCAGAAGGTCTTCCATCCAGCAGAAATAGAAAGTGAAAAAATCACAAAAAATGGGGCAATAATTACCGTTACTCTTGAGAACGCCAGTATTAATGATAGAATTAATTCGTTGTCGAAAAAGGCTAATAAATACGATTTATCATACGATGTAGTGTCTACTCTTGCTCAGAATTTAAGTGATGATGATGCAGTAAAGTTTATAGATATATATCCTTTATTTATTGATCTTGCGACACAAAATTTTGTTGCAAAAGACGAAGGATATAAATGTGTGTACAACGGAGAGTTGTATAAAACAACAACGGATAATGTACCGTTTATTGTTGATAAAAACCAAGAATCAGAAACAATGACATTATCATTAACTGATAACTACGAAAATGATATTCCCGTATATGGGATTATAAATAATCCAAATTTCAAAAAAATTTCTGTGGATAAGGCGGTGATTTAATGGCTCAAACTAACACAGGAATTGTTATTCCGTTGTTTCGTAAAATTGCTAATGGATTCCAAAAAATATTTATTAGTGCGGAAAATGTCATGTTAAAAGATAATAGTACAACTATTCAGGATTATGTTGATGGCTGTGAGCCAGAACTTGTCACTTTGGCATCTGGTGTAAGATTACAAAGGTTGGGAAAGTTGAGGATTTTACATATCGTCAATGCATCATCATCTAGCGATGGAACCATTGTAAACCTCGAAGAGAAAGATAGACCGTCTAATTATACATTTGCTTCAGCTTTTGTTAGAGGACAAACACGAGGAGATTATTTTATTTCAGTTACACCAACTTCGTTTGGCACCGGGAAAGTTGGTCTTTTTTATGGTGCAAATGTAGCCACCTCAATTACTGGAAGTTATATTGGTGGGAATGTTGTATGGATTGTTGATTGAGTATTTGAAAAATAGAAATTTCACAAAAGTAGCAATTCAAACAAAAAATAAAGAGGATAAGTTCCAAAAAGCAAGCTAATTAATACTTTTTTCGAGTATTTACGCTTGCTTTTATTTTTTATGTGTTAAAAGGAGGAGTTTTATGACTCAAGAGGCAATGTTACGAAACGAATGGAAGGTATATGTTCATATCGTACCAAAAGAAGTTTCTAATAATGATGAAGATAAATACTATGTTGGTATAACAAGTCAAGATGATATAAATAATCGCTGGAGAAATGGTCATGGATATAAAAAGAATATTCATTTTTGGAGAGCAATTCAAAAATATGGATGGGAAAATTTAAAACATGATATTATTGCAGAAAATTTGACGTTTAAAGATGCTTCTGAATTTGAAAAAATTCTAATTAAACAATTAAAATCTAATGATTATCGTTATGGTTATAATGTGAGTCCTGGTGGAGAATCTGGTGCAGCTGGTCTTCATACTTCTGATAAGCAAAAAGAGGCAACTTCTAAAAGAATAAAAGAAGCATGGAAAAATCCGGAATACAGAGAACGAATGACAAAAATGAGCCAGAGCATACATACACCAGGATGGAGAAAAGAACATAGTAGAAAGCTTAAGGCTTTATGGGCAAACGAGGAGTATAGAAAAAAGCATAGTGGTATAAATCATCCTTCATATGGAAAGAAAAGAGAACCTCAATATGGTTCAGATAATCCTAACGCAAAACAAATTATTTGTTTAAATACTTTAAAGATATATGGAAGTATAAAAGATGCTCATCTTGATACTGGATGCAGTGTTGGAACTATTGGTGAGTGTTGTAGTCATAAGGAAAAGTCTTGTCCTCAAAAAGATAATCAAGGACGTAGATATACATGGAGAACATATGAAGAATATTTGCAAATGTCAGAAAATGATATCCATAAAGCAATAATTAATGGGAACATAGCAAAAAATCTATTTAGAAAACCTGTTATAAATTTAGAAGATCTAAAAGTATTTGAACACGCCACTGACGCTGCAAAATTTTATAACATTAAATCTTATACAAATATTAGCAGTGCATGTAGAGAGCATTATAAAAGCGGTGGATATTATTGGCAATATTTAGACGATTATTTAAGAGAAAACAACATTGATTTAGAGAAGGCAAAGAGCCTTCTTATTTTTATGTATTAAAAGGAGGCAATATTATGGCGTATAATTTTATTCAGAATTTTACAACAGTTAATTTTTCTAAAGGTAACTTAGGTAGAAAATGGATTGTAATTCACTATACAGGTGGGAAAAATGATACTGCGATGGCAAATTCGAACTATTTTAAAAATACAAATCGTGGAGCATCTGCCCATTATTTTGTAGATGAAACAACTGTAGTACAGGTCGTTAAAGACGAAAATACAGCTTGGGCTGTTGGTCGCAATTATGGATCAAATAATTTATTCGGCAAATGCACAAATAACAATTCTATTAGTATTGAAATGTGTTCTACTGGCGGAAAGATTGCAGACGCTACATATAAGAATACCGTTGAGCTTACAAAAAGCTTGATGAAAAAATATGGAATTGATGCGAGTCGTGTTGTTCGCCATTGGGATGTGTGTTCTAAATGTTGCCCAGGATGGAATGGATGGGGAGCAAATGGATGCGACACTTCTATTTGGAATCAGTTTAAGAAAGATATTGTAAGTGGTACAGTGAAAACAATTCCAACACCGTCTCAGCCATCAGGCTCACAGTCATCTTCTAGTTCTTCAAGCTCCACTTCTGCTTCAAAACCAACAATTACATTTAAATATAAAGTTCGTGCTGGCGGAAAATGGTATCCTGAAGTATGTAACCTTGCAGATTACGCTGGAGTTCGTGGTAAAGCTATTACAGACGTTGCAATTGGTGTGACACAGGGGTCAGTTAAATATCGTGTTCATGTTAAGGGTGGCAGTTGGCTTCCATATGTAACAGGATATAATACTTCAGATGGCAACAATGGATATGCCGGAAATGGTAGAGAAATTGATGCAATCGAAGTATATTACAATACACCGTCTGCTTATGCAAATAAGTATGGATATAAGAAAGCTAAATACAGAGTTGCCGTAATTGGCAGAGATTACTACTCATGGCAGTATGATAATGAGAAAGGTAATGGCATGGATGGTTATGCTGGAGCTTTCGGAAGATCAATGGATAGATTCCAGATTTGTCCAAATTAATTTTCTGTAAATAATATTATGGGGAATAGTTGAGATTTAATACTCTTCTATTCCCCATTTTTTTACGATTTTTGTAATAAGAGTTGAACCCGATGGTTTTACATGTTATTATATAATACTACATTGAGATTACTTGGATAATACAAATTAAATAAATGGAGGGATTTTTATGGGAGATGTTAGTGCAAGAAAAAGACCATCTGGTGCAAGTTGGGAATACAGAATAACTCTTGCTTCGATTAATGGAAAAAGACAACAGAAATCAAAGAGTGGTTTTAAAACAAAAGCAGAAGCTCTCAAAGCCGGACGTGAAGCACTTGAACAATATGAAAACTGTGGAGAAGTTGTTGTTCCATCTGAAATGTCAGTATCAGATTTATGTGATAAATGGCTCGAAGAGTATGGAAAAACTGATTTGCAAGCACAAACAATTGATGGATATGAAAAGAAAATAAGACTCTATATAAAGCCTGTAATTGGCAAATATATGGCTAAATCTGTTACAAGATTACAATTGCAAGAATTAATAACCGACATGGCTAACAAAGGATTTTCAAAGAATACGCTTACTAGCGTTAAAGGACTAATTAACTCTATATTTGATTGGGGTGAGATGAACAAAATAATAAAATCATCTCCTGCTTATAAATTAAAAATTCCAAAAAGAACAGAAGTAAAGTCAAGAATTGATAGTCATGTTTTTATTCCAAAGGAAATGATGGAAAAGATATTTGATAGATTTCCAAAGGGATCTTCTGCTTATATTCCATTGATGATTGCATATCATTGTGGTTTAAGATTAGGCGAAACATTTGGACTTGTTTGGGAAGATATAGACTTTAAAGATAAAACATTAACTGTAAATAGGCAAGTGCAATGGATGTCAAATAAGAACAGAACAAAAGAAGATAAATTAAAACAAAATGGCACGAAAGAAACTGGCGGTGGGTATTGGTATTTCTCAACTCCTAAGTATGACAGCTACAGAACAATTGATTTAGATGACGAGTTATTGGCTGATTTAATTGAAGAAAAAGAGAAACAAATTAAAGCAAAAGAATATTATGGTAAAAGATATTATAACTATTATAGCATCTATAATCCACTAGAAAAAAATCATGATATAGATATGGAAATAAACCCAATTGGATTAGATGAGACAGAATTTAAAGTAGATTTTGTAAACAGAAGAGAGTCTGGTGAATATGTTTCTCCTAGAACAATGCAACATGTTTCTTCTGTAATTCACAAACAATTAGATTTTAAAGAATTTGATTTTCATTCTTTAAGACATACTCATGCTACAATGTTGTTGGAACAAAAAGCACCTTTCTTGTATATCAAAGACAGACTTGGGCATGTAAAGATTGATACTACGAAAGTATATACAGATCATCTGACAGATACTATGTCAAAAGAGGGACTAGATGTATTAATGAATATTTATAAAAAATAATCAATTTATGATAATATAGCCATCTATATTTTGCCCACAAGTTAGTTTTTATGTGGGCAAAGTGTGGGCAAAGCACCGTGTATGATTTGTGGGCAATGGAATAAAAAAGGAGGTAAACACAATTATTTGTGAATACCTCCTAATTTTTTTGGTTATATTTGACTATTTTTGTCTATTTCTTAGAACTTACCAGCCTTAGCAGCTTCCTCTACAGCTACTGCAACGGCTACAGTCATACCAACCATCGGGTTGTTACCAGCACCGATCAGACCCATCATCTCAACATGAGCCGGTACAGATGAAGATCCAGCGAACTGTGCATCAGAATGCATACGTCCCATTGTATCTGTCATACCGTAAGAAGCCGGTCCTGCTGCCATGTTGTCCGGGTGAAGTGTACGTCCTGTACCACCACCTGAAGCAACTGAGAAATATTTCTTTCCAGCTTCAAGACGCTCTTTCTTATATGTTCCTGCTACCGGGTGCTGGAATCTTGTCGGGTTTGTAGAGTTTCCTGTGATGGATACATCTACGTTCTCTTTCCACATGATCTTAACACCTTCTACTACGTCGTTAGCTCCGTAGCAGTTAACTTTTGCACGAAGTCCGTCAGAATAAGCCTTACGGAATACTTCTTTCAGCTCTCCTGTATGATAGTCAAGCTCTGTCTCAACATATGTAAATCCGTTGATACGTGCAATGATCTGAGCAGCGTCTTTTCCAAGACCGTTCAGGATAACACGAAGAGGTTTCTTACGAACCTTATTTGCTTTCTCTGCGATACCGATTGCACCCTCTGCTGCTGCGAATGACTCGTGTCCAGCCAGGAATGCGAAGCACTCTGTATCCTCTTCAAGAAGCATCTTTCCAAGGTTACCATGTCCAAGACCAACTTTTCTCTGATCTGCAACAGATCCCGGAATACAGAAAGACTGAAGTCCCTCTCCGATTGCTGCTGCTGCGTCTGCTGCCTTTGTACATCCCTTTTTGATTGCGATAGCTGCACCTACAGTGTAAGCCCATTTTGCGTTCTCAAAACAGATTGGCTGGATTCCCTCGATCATCTTGTAAACATCAAGACCGGCTGCTTTCGTTACTTCAGCAGCTTCTTCGATGGAGTTGATTCCATACTCAGCAAGTTTTGCAAGAATCTGTTTCTCTCTTCTTTCATATGATTCAAATAATGCCATTGAAATAGTCCTCCTTACTCTTTTCTCGGGTCAATGATCTTAACAGCATCGTCAACACGTCCATACTGTCCTTTTGCTTTTTCAAGAGCAACAGCAGGCTCGTCTCCGGCTTTGATGAAATCCATCATCTTGCCAAAGTTTACGAACTGATATCCGATGATCTCATCATCTTCATTCAGTGCGATTCCTGTTACATAACCATCTGTCATCTCAAGATAACGAGGTCCCTTTTTCAGTGTACCGTACATTGTACCAACCTGTGAACGAAGTCCTTTTCCAAGGTCTTCCAGTCCTGCTCCGATCGGAAGTCCGTCCTCTGAGAATGCACTCTGAGTTCTTCCGTAAACGATCTGAAGGAACAGTTCTCTCATAGCTGTATTGATAGCATCACAGACAAGGTCTGTATTCAGTGCTTCAAGAAGTGTTCTTCCCGGAAGGATCTCAGAAGCCATAGCTGCGGAATGAGTCATTCCTGAACATCCGATTGTCTCAACAAGTGCCTCCTGGATGATTCCGTCTTTTACGTTCAGTGTCAGCTTACAAGTACCCTGCTGTGGAGCACACCAGCCTACACCATGCGTAAGTCCGGAGATATCTTTGATTTCTTTTGCCTTTACCCATTTAGCTTCTTCTGGAATTGGAGCTGCGCCATGGTTTACGCCCTGGGCTACCGGACACATCATTTCTACTTCGTGTGAATAAATCATGTTAATACTCCTTTCAATATGTATGATTTTCTTCGTATACGGTACACTTTTTCGCACTAAAAAGGGCTCAGAGAACCCTTTCTTCCTATGCATGATACTCTTCCTGTCCACCGGGGCACACCTGTCTGCCCCGGATGCCTGTACCATAGAAAAAGGTGTGCCACCTGCCGCACACTTTTCTCATTGCACCATATGTGTTTATTTTCGCACAATTTACCTCATTCGTCAATCATTACTTTGACAAGTTTTTCACTAAGAAATGCCAGATTTTTTATAAATCTGACATTTTCCACCCTTACTCTTCTGTAAGCAATCTTTCTTTTAACATTTCAAGTGCCGTTTCTACTGTATGCAGCCGGTTTTCCATCCGGTTTCCCGTAAACCGGCATTCTTTCACTGTAGTCTTTCCATTCAGATAACAGCCGATATAAACCAGTCCCACCGGTTTTTCCGCTGTTCCGCCTCCCGGACCGGCAATCCCGGTGGCACTCAGTGCAGCTTCTGCTTTCGCTGCCCTTGCTGCCCCTTCTGCCATCTCCCGTGCAGTCTGTTCACTGACTGCTCCAAACTGCTCCAGAGTCTGATGTGAGACCCTCACCAAACGTTCTTTTGCCTCATTGGAATAAGTAACATATCCTTCATTCAGTACCTCCGATGCTCCGGCAACATTGACCAGAGTGCCTGCGATCATCCCACCGGTACAGGATTCTGCCGTCGTTATATGGAATCCTTTTTCTGCCAGAAGTTCAACCACAGTCTCTTCCAGCGTCTTTTCTCCTGCAGCCTGCTCCTTTAAATACCATTCCAGATACATCTGTTACATACCTCCCTGCGTCAGAACCTGTCTGTTCGTCCATACATAATCAATCAGTGAAATGATCGTCAGGGCAAGAGCCAGCCAGATCAGGATCTGTCCGATCAGATCAAAAACTCCTCCAAGATCCGCGATCAGTACAATGATCATCGCCATCTGAGATACGGTCTTAAATTTTCCCCAGTAATTTGCTGCGATCACAATTCCGTTGTCTGATGCAACCAGCCGGAATCCACTGATGATAAATTCTCTTGCAATGATAACAATCACGATCGCTGTCGGCAGCTTTCCTGAAGGGATCAGGCAGATCATTGCGGAGCATACCAGCAGCTTATCTGCCAGCGGATCCATAAATTTTCCAAAATTCGTCACAAGATTATACTTTCTTGCAATCTTTCCGTCCAGCATATCTGTCAGACTTGCAATCACAAAAATTGCCAGAGCAATCCACTTATTTGCCGCCCCTCCTACGTCCGTCAGCATAAAAAACACAAAAAATGGTACCATGATCACCCGTAATACTGTCAGCTTATTTGGTAAATTCATAATAACTCTCCTATCAAATCATAATCCAAAGCACCTGTTACTTTTACTCTTGCGAAATCACCCGAAAGTAACTCTTCATTTGTATTGATAAAAATCAATCCGTCAACATTCGGAGCGTCTCTGTAAGTTCTTCCGACATACGCATTTTCATCAGCAACTTTTCCTTCGATCATAACCAGAACCTCTCTTCCGATCATGTCTTCCGCCTTGTCAAATGCGATCTCCTGCTGCAGTTCCATGATCTCTGCCTGCCGGTCTTCTTTTACTTCTTCTTCGATCTGCTCCGGCATTCCTGCTGCCGGTGTATCCTCTTCCGGCGAATAAGTAAAGACTCCCAGACGGTCAAACTCCATCTCGTCCACAAACTGCATCAGTTCTTCATGCTGTTCTGCGGTTTCTCCCGGGAATCCTGTGATCAGTGTTGTACGCAGACAGATATCAGGAATCTCACTTCTCAGCTTTTCCACTATATGAACCAGTTCCTGCTTCGTAGTCCTTCTGCCCATCCGCTTCAGAATCGTATCATTCGCATGCTGGATCGGAAGATCAAGATAATGGCAGACTTTCGGTTCTTCCTTCATCACCTGGATCAGTTCATCTGTAATCTCTTCCGGATAACAGTATAAAATACGGATCCATCGGATTCCGCTGATATTACACAATTCTTTGACCAGCTTATGCAGTGACTTTTCTCCATAAAGATCCTTTCCATACAGCGTCGTCTCCTGTGCCACAAGGATCAGCTCTTTTACCCCCTGCTCTGCCAGTTCCCTGGCTTCATTCACAAGACGCTCCATCGGAACACTCCTATAATTTCCTCTTACTTTTGGAATAATACAATATGTGCAATGCTTGTCACATCCCTCTGCGATCTTCAGATAGGCAAAATGTCCTCCGGTTGTAACAAGACGCTTTGTCTCCGGCAGTGGCAGTGCATCAATATCCGAAAGGATCACTTCCTGATTTCCTTCAAGTGCTGCATCTACCGCATCCAGTATTTTATCATATGCCGTCGTTCCAAGTACTTCGTCTACTTCCGGTATTTCTTCCAGAATCTCATCTTTATAACGCTCTGCCATGCACCCCGTCACGATCAGTGCTTTTACTTTTCCTTCTTTTTTCAGTTCTGCCATCTCTAGGATATTCTGAATACTTTCTTCCTTGGCATCATGAATAAAGCAGCAGGTATTGATCACGATAATATCCGCTTCCTGCTCATCATCTGTCATCTCATATCCTTTGGATGCCAGTAATCCCAGCATAACCTCTGTATCAACCAGGTTTTTGTCGCATCCCAGAGAGATAAAAAGTATCTTCATATAAATCTGTAACCTCCATGATGTATCTATTTTTTATTTTCACATCTGCGTTCTGCGTAAAAAGAGCAGATACATTTTTCGCATCTGCCCCCGACCTTCTTACTCTTCTTCCTCCGCATTCTCAGCCATGATCTTTAATTTACCTTCATTCAGCTCTTCAATCGCTATTGAAAGTGGTTTATCTCCATTCTTAGCAGGAACTAATGGAAGCTCTCCGGCGATCAACTGTCTTGCTCTTTTGGATGTAGCCATTACGATAGAATAACGGCTGTTGACGATCTTGGATTCTCCCTCTTCAACGTCTTTGTTCACGACCTTCATCAGGTCTGTATAAGATGGATGCAGCATATTTATTTTTCTCCTTTCAAACTGTTCAGATCTTCTTTGATCTTTTCCATAAATCCTGTATTTCTGGTACTACGGTGATGCTCGCCACGGATAATCTGATGAACCTCCTCCACACAGGTGTCCAGATCATCATTCACGATCAGATAATCGTATTGATCCATTCCTTCTGCTTCTTCACAGGCACGATCCATTCTTGACTCGATCACATCCAGCGTCTCTGTTCCCCTTCCGACCAGACGGCTTCTCAGCTCTTGTGCTGTCGGCGGAGTGATGAATAAAAGCAACGTATCCGGGAAAGCCTTTTTTACTTTCAATGCCCCCTGAATCTCAATCTCCAGGATCACATCCTTTCCGGATTCCAACTGCCTTTCTACATAATCACGCGGAGTGCCGTAGTAATTTTCCACATATTTAGCATACTCTATCAGTTCGCTGTTGGCAATCATTTTTTCAAATTCCTCTTTTGAAATGAAAAAATACTCTTTCCCATCTGTCTCGCCTTCTCTTGGCTGCCTGGTGGTTGCCGAAATAGAAAGTGCATAATTCTCAGGATATTTTTTCATAAGAGCTTTCATCAGAGTTCCTTTCCCTGAACCCGAAAATCCTGATACAACGATCAATATACCTTTTTTGTCCATAATCCCGTTCCTCTTTTTCTCAAACTACTCTATATTCTGGATCTGCTCCCTGATCTTCTCAATCTCAGTCTTCAGTTCGATTGCCAGATTCGATACTTCCAGATCATTGGCTTTGGAAAGAATCGTATTCGCCTCACGGTTCATCTCCTGTGCAATAAAATCAAGTTTCCTTCCGATTCCTTCCTTTTCTTCCAAAGTCGACCTCATATGCTGAATGTGGCTTTTCAGTCTCACTACCTCTTCATCGGTACAGATCTTATCTGCAAATAAAATTACCTCTGCTGCGATCCTGCTTTCATCGATCTGCACATCTTCCAGAAGCTCTTTCACCTTTGCCTCCAGCTTTGCACGATACTCTGCAACGATCTGCGGAGAACGCTCTTCCACTTTTCCTACCTGACATTCAAGATAAGACAGTTTTTCAAGAAGATCCTTTTTCAGATTCTCGCCTTCTGCTGTCCTGGTTTCAACAAACTGACGGAATGCTCCCTCTAATGCTTCTTTCAGTCCATTCCACAATTTATCCTCATCCTCTGCCTGCTCTTCCATTGTAAAAACTTCAGGGAAACGTGCAAGTGAAGATACACGGATATCATTCTCCAGACCAAATTCTGTCTCCATCTGCTGAAGATACTTCAGATACTCTCCGGCAATTCCTGCATGATATCTGACAGAAACCTGGGACTGCGATGCATCTTCATAAGTAATAAAAATATCTACTTTCCCTCTGCTCGCATAAGATTTCAGCAGAGTACGGATCGATGTCTCAAAAAAATTCAGTTTCTTTGGCATACGGATATTTACATCCAGATAACGGTGGTTCACACTTTTCAGTTCCACGGTAAACTTTCTGTTCTCCTTCTGAACCTCGCATCTGCCAAAACCGGTCATGCTTTTGATCATAATTATTCATCCTCTGTAATTCTCATTTTTCCCATAAAAGAAACGGTTTAAACGTCTCGTTCAAATCCGTCTGCCTTCATGTCTATAATCTTATTTATTATACTCCTACTTTTCCTTATTGGTCAACAGGTCTTTTTTGAAGTTTTTCAGATTCTGTGCTATACTGATTTCAGACTTATAAGAAATGAGGAATCTGAAATGGCATTTGACGGAATCGTTGTCGCGAATCTCGCGTATGAATTAAAAGAAAAACTTATAAATGGAAGAATTTCCAAGATTGCACAGCCTGAGACAGATGAACTTCTTCTCACTGTGAAGTCAGCATCCGGGCAGTATCGTCTGCTGATTTCTGCCGATGCTTCTCTTCCGCTGCTTTATCTTACTGATACCAACAAGCCAAGTCCTATGACCGCACCTAATTTCTGCATGTTACTGCGAAAGCATATCAGTGGTGGCAGAATCGTCGACATTTATCAGCCGGGACTGGAACGGATCATTCACTTTAAGATTGAGCATCTGGACGAACTGGGTGATCTCTGCCGGAAGGAATTGATCATAGAGATCATGGGAAAGCACAGCAATATTATCTTTTGTTCAGAGGACGGAAAGATCATTGACAGTATCAAGCACGTTTCCGCACAGATGAGTTCTGTACGTGAGGTTCTTCCCGGACGGGATTATTTTGTACCAGACACGATGTCCAAGGCAGATCCTCTGACCGTGTCCTTTGAAGAATTTTCCTCACATCTGACCAGGAAACCGATGCCTGTGTCAAAAGCAATCTATACAAGCTTTACCGGGATCAGTCCGGTCACTGCAGAAGAGATCTGCTCTCTGGCAGAAATGGATTCATCTATCGCCGCCAAAGAATATTCTGAGGATCTTCTGCTGCATCTTTACACGCAGTTTTCTATTTATCTGTCTGCTGTAAAGGAGCATACTTTCACACCGGTTATTTATTTTAACGGATCAGAGCCAAAGGAATTTGCAGCACTCCCTCTGTCCCATTTTTCCAATTATATGCCGAAGGAGTTTTCTTCGATTTCACAGGTCCTTGAGACCTATTATGCAACCAGGAACCAGCTTACCCGTATCCGCCAGAAATCCGCAGATCTGCGTCATGTCGTACAGACTGCACTGGAACGGAACCGTAAAAAATACGATCTCCAACTCCGCCAGTTAAAAGATACCGAAAGCCGGGATAAGTATAAGGTTTACGGGGAATTGATCAATACTTATGGATACAATGTTGCTCCCGGTGAAAAAAAACTGGAAGCTCTCAACTATTATACAAATGAAATAGTATCCATCCCGTTAGACCCCGTCAGGACACCGCAGGAAAATGCACAGCGGTATTTTGCAAAATACAATAAGCAGAAACGTACTTTTGAAGCACTGACGGTTCTTTGCAAAGAGACTGCCGAAGAGATCTCCTATCTCGAATCTGTACAGACTGCACTGGACATTGCCCTGACTGAGAATGATCTCGCTGAGATCAAAGAAGAACTGACCAATTCAGGATACATCCGCCGCAGATATACAAAAAAGAAAGTCAAAATAAAAAATAAACCGCTCCACTATATCTCCAGTGACGGTTTCCATATCTATGTCGGTAAAAATAATCTGCAGAATGACCAGCTCACTTTCCATTTTGCAGTTGGGAATGACTGGTGGTTCCATGCAAAGCAGGCTCCGGGTTCTCACGTCATCGTCCGAACCAATGGAGCTGAACTGCCTGATACTACTTTTGAAGAAGCAGCACGGCTTGCTGCTTATTATTCCAGTATGCGTGGTTCTGACAAAGTAGAGATCGACTATGTTGAGAAGAAACAGGTCAAAAAGCCTGGTGGAGGCAAGCCCGGATTTGTCGTATATTATACGAATTATTCTATGGTCATCGACAGCAACATCAGTCAGATCCGGCTATGTGCTGATTAAATTTTTCAACCGGTTCTATACCGAGATTCTCCGATCTACCATCTGAAGAAGAACATATCCTGGCATTTTTCTGCCATATAAAAACCACAGAACAAAATTCCCGGTCTTTCTCCGGGTTCTGTTCTGTGGTTTTATTCTCCCGCTGCTTCTTTTACTTCCTCAGGAACTTCAATGGCATCCACCTGATCAAAATCTGTAAACTTCAGATCGATCGAATAAAGATTCACTTTGCTTGTCTCTCCATAGGATTCATAGAGTTCATTCAGGACATCACTCATATCCACCAGGATCCTTGCCGGCAGCATCTCATCTTTATAAATTTCAAAAATCACCGGGATTTTCAACTCCCTGATTGCATCTTCATCCGGAAGTTCTACCAGGTGAAAAGCATTGACCATATCTTTTCCAAGAATGCCCATCAGCTCTGTTCCGGTCACATCCCCGTACATCTGATAACATTCTTTTCCATCTTCTTTCACAGTCTTCTTTGCAAGATGAAAAGATTCCATTGCTTTGCCTTCCTGCCTGAAAATATCACCGTCCACTCCAAGATGACTCTCGGAGCTGTCCCCTGTCGTTTCCTTCACCCAGCTATCATTGGTTCTGCTGTACGTTACCGCTTTTCCATCTTCCTGAACCTGATAGATCTCCAGGTCGGCTGAAACCTGTGCATTCTTGATCTTTACTTTGGCGGTTCCCTTTGCATATCCGGCAGGTGGCTGTGTCGTATTCTCAAGATCCAGTGCCATATTGACATTTCTTATGTCCAGCACATCTTCCATCTGGATCGCTACTTCAACATGATTTGCTGATGACGTGACGTTCTGCATATTTTCTTCCACGTCCGCCAGCAGCCTCTTCGGTGTCATCCTTCCGCTGCATCCTGCCAGCATCCCGGTCAGTACAAAGAGCAGCAGAATGGCTGCCACTTTGCACCTATATTCCTGTCTGCCTTCGCCTCTGTATTCCAGTCTGCCCTCATACCCGGTCTTATATCTGCACTCCCTTTTATATCTTTTGCTGGATACTGGTATTTTTTTGTCTGTCATACTCACTCCTGTCCGGACAGATAATCAATAAACTGCTGAGCTGTTCTTCCTGAAAGTCCTCCATGAGATAACTCCCATTTATTTGCTTCCAGAAGAAGTTCCTCTTCCGGCAGACTGATTCCATTTTTAATGGCGAGCGTCCTTACAATCTCCTGAAATGCTTTTTTATCCGGTGAACCGAAATAAATCGTTACTCCGAATCTTGCTACCAGTGACAGCTTTTCCTGTACCGTATCATTTGTATGCATGTCTTCATCCCGATCCTGCTTGTCTTTAAATGTCTCGCGAATCAGATGACGACGGTTGGAAGTCGCATAGATCAGTACATTTTCCGGCTTTTTTTCAAGGCCTCCCTCGATCACAGCTTTCAGATATTTATATTCAATCTCAAACTCCTCAAAAGAAAGGTCATCCATATAAATAATAAACTTGTAGTTTCTGTTCTTGATCTGAGCAATAACATCATTCAGATCCTGAAACTGATGCTTATACACTTCGATCATACGCAGTCCCTGATCATAATACTGGTTCAGGATTGCCTTAATTGAAGAGGACTTTCCTGTTCCCGCATCTCCGAACAAAAGACAGTTATTTGCTTTTTTCCCTTCCACAAATGCTTTTGTATTATCGATCAGCTTCTTTTTTGCATTTTCATATCCAACAAGATCATCCAGATGCACATGTGCAATATTCGTGATCGGCACGATCTGAACTTCTTCATGCTCCGGATGCTCCACCCGGAATGCCTTGTGCAGACCCAGTTTACCTACACCAAATTCTTTGTAGAACTGTGTCAGGATCACTTTAAACTCTTTTTCATCCTGTGCTGTACCAAGGTCGCAGCTCAAAGTGCAGATCCGATCCCGTATCCTGCGGTTAAAAACCTTCCCACCGACATTACATTTCTGATAATCCAGAATGACCTGCAGACATTCTGCATCCAGACTTTTTTCCATCGCACTGAAATCATAGTCAAATAATTCCTTAAATATTTTAAAATCATGCAATGCAATCTCATTGATACTTCCTTTTACTTCTCCCACAATCTCACAGGATGTGCTGTATGCATTCTCATCACTGGCAAGAAGAAAGGTAAGATAAGTATGCCAGAGATTTCCCTCAAATCCATGACTTACTGACAGTTCCAGCAGTTCATTGATACAATCAAATAACAATGCTCTTAAGTCTTCCCTGTTGTAATACTCACTTTCATAATGGTCGATCAGAAAGGTAATATCTTTCAGAATCTCACCATATTCCATGTTCTTATACAGCATCAGTTCATTTGTCCGCATTTTTATAACCTCTTTTCCAGCTTCCGTCTTTCTTTTGTGTCTCTGTGCTTAAAATAGTATTCTGATCAGCAGGCTCTTTTTCTCAGATCTGTCCGTCTATGGAATAATTTCCCAAAATCCGGAGATTTCTTGCCTCTTCCCGCAGACCTCTGATTGCATTCTTCACTGCCGCATCTTCCAGATTTCCATCAAAATCTACAAAGAAACGGTACTCCCACTGCTTGCCCTCGACCGGTCTTGACTCGATTTTTGTCATATTCAGATCATTATAAATAAAATGTGAAAGAATGTTATACAGTGAACCGCTTTCATGAGGGAGTTCAAACTCGATACTGATCTTGCTTGCATCTTTCAGAAAGATCTTCTGGTTTGTAACCACGATAAACCTGGTTGAATTATCTGCCTCATCATTAATCTCATCCACCAGTACTTCCAGTCCATGAATTTTCGCTGCATAAGTACTGCACACTGCAGCCTGTGCCTTATCCTGGTCTTCCAGTACTTTTTTTGCTGCGATCGCTGTATTTACAACACTGATCCTCTGCCAGTCTGAATGGTCATCCAGGAATCGGGTTGTCTGCATCAGTGCTTCTGCCTTAGAATACACCCTCTTAATCTCGCTTAACCTTGTTCCCGGAAGCCCTGAAAGAGTATGAACAACCGGAAGGATCGTCTCTGCTACAATATAATTTTCAAATTCATCCAGCAGATCATACATCTCGTTCACCGGACCTGCCGAAGAATTTTCAATCGGAAGAACTGCAAAATCCGCAGAGCCTTCTTCAATTGCCTCCATCGCATCCCGGAATGTCCTTACATGAAAGCAATTCACATCCTCCCCGAAGAACTGGTTCATTGCAGCCTGCCCGTAAGCCCCCTCTGTTCCCTGAAATACGACTCTTGCATTTTCTTTATCCAGGGAATGAATCTGAATAAACGGTAACCGCCCTAATGCTCCTGCCTCTACCAGTCTCTGGTACTGAAGTTTCCGGCTCATCGACATCAGTTGAGAATACAGTTCTTTAATTCCCTTCTTATTAAATTCTCCCTGCACTTTTGAAGCCACATCTGCCAGTTTGTCTTTTTCTCTCTGACGGTCATAGACTTTTCTTCCGGCTTTTACTTTATATTCACCTACCTGCTGGCAGACATCCATTCTCATCTGATATAGCTCTGCCATACGGTTATCAATCTCATCAAGCTGGTTTCTCAATTCTTCCAGTGTTGCCATATCTTTCTTCTCCTTTGCACATACTGATTTTTAGTATAATACATTTTTTCTTTAAAATCTACGATAGATTTCTAATCGGAGAATGAACGTTCCCTGAAATGAGGAAAAATCTCCCCTTATATTCTTTCTCATATACTTTAATTTGCTCTTGAAACCACCGCCAATTTAGTATATCATTATACAGAAAATAGATTCGATCTTTACAGGTTTCCGCCGTGGATCTCCTGTAACCGGTCACAATGCAATATCAATTAAAAAGGAGGGTTATATTATGAATGTGAATGAATGCATTACAACTCGCAGAAGTATCCGAAAATACAAGCCTGATCCCGTCGATCACTCTTTGATTGAATCGATCGTATCTATGGCATCCTATTCTCCTTCTTGGAAAAATACTCAGATCACCCGTTATATCGCAATTGATGATTCTTCTATTCTTAAAAAAATCGCAGATGATTGTACCCCGGTATATAATTCCAATATCATACAGCAGTCTCCCATGCTGATTGCCGTTACTTTTATTAAAGGAAGGTGCGGTTTTGAACGTGACGGTTCTTATTCTACAAAAAAAGAAGACCGTTGGCAGATGTTCGATACAGGAGCTGCCTGTCAGACTTTCTGCCTTGCTGCAAAAGAGAAAGGGCTTGGCACTGTCATTATGGGCATTTTTGATGAAGACAAGATTACAGAGCTTTTAGAGATTCCAGAAGAACGCGAACTTGCAGCACTCATTGCTGTTGGTTGGCCTGACATCGACCCGGAAGTTCCAAAAAGAAAGAGCGTGGATGATTTATTACAGTTCCGATAAGATATACATTTTTACAGTTCTATAATACAAGGAGGTTTCCTGATGAAACATTTGATAAGCCCACTTGATCTTTCAGTGGAAGAATTAGACCAGCTTCTTGACCTGGCACAGGACATTGAAGCAAATCCAAAAAAATATGCCCATGCATGCGATGGAAAAAAACTTGCTACGCTCTTCTATGAACCGAGTACCCGTACCCGTCTGAGCCATGAAGCCGCAATGCTGAATCTTGGTGGAAGTGTTATGGGATTTTCCTCTGCCGACTCCAGCTCTGCATCAAAAGGTGAGAGCGTTTCTGATACCATCCGTGTCATTTCCTGCTATGCAGACATCTGTGCCATGCGTCACCCAAAAGAAGGAGCACCGATCGTTGCAAGCCAGTATTCTACTATTCCGATCATCAATGCCGGTGATGGCGGACACCAGCATCCAACCCAGACGCTGACAGACCTTTTGACGATCCGCAATTTAAAGGGACGTCTTAACAATATGACGATCGGTCTCTGTGGAGACCTGAAATTTGGACGCACTGTCCATTCTCTGATCAACGCACTGGTTCGATATGAAGGAATCCGATTTGTCCTCATTTCTCCGGAAGAATTAAGACTTCCCGAGTATATCCGTCAGGATGTCCTGGACAGACAACAGATCCCATACGAGGAAGTAGTCCGTCTTGAAGACGCTCTTCCAAAACTGGATATCCTCTATATGACACGCGTACAGAAAGAGCGTTTTTTCAATGAAGAAGATTATGTTCGTATGAAAGATTTTTATGTATTAGATCAGGAAAAATTGGCTCTTGCACCGGAAGATATGTATGTTCTCCATCCACTTCCAAGAGTAAATGAAATTGCTGTTGAAGTCGATGACGATCCGCGTGCCGCTTATTTCCGTCAGGTACAGTATGGTGTCTATGTGCGTATGGCACTGATCCTTACCCTGCTGGACATTCACGTAGACTGACCGATTTTACGACTGACAACCATACATAATGAAAGGAGTACCTGAAATGGTAGAAAATACATTAACTGTAGGAAAGATTTCCGAGGGATTTGTACTGGATCATATTGAAGCCGGAAAAAGCATGGAGATTTATAAATATCTTCACCTTGACAAGCTGGACTGTTGCGTTGCTATTATCAAAAATGCAAAAAGTAATAAGATGGGGAAAAAGGATATCATGAAGATTGAATGCCCGATCGACTTCATGGATCTGGATATTCTCGGTTTCATCGATCATAATATCACTGTAAATATCATAGAAGATGGAAAGATCATTTCAAAAAAACCGTTGAAACTTCCGCGTGAGATCAAAAATATCATCCGCTGTAAAAATCCCCGCTGCATCACTTCTATCGAGCAGGGGCTGGATCATATTTTCGTCCTGACTGATGAAGAGAACCAGGTGTACCGGTGTAAATATTGCGAGGAGAAGTATCAGAGGAATTAAATTGCTCATTAAATTTGTAGTTGTTGGGGTGAAAATGATTCGGTAGCAGGAAGGCTTTTTGACAGAAGAGCGTCCATATCCGCACTTGTTGTTGCATCGCAGTGCAGGACCCGCTTTACCTCAGCCCGTTGACAACTTGTAACAGGAACGTGGAAACACTCGTGCAGAGGCACTCCTGTTTACGTTCCTTAACAAGTTGGGCAAAGTGTCTTCGGAACGCTCCCTGTCAATGCACTGCTCACGCAACAGCAAGGGCGGATATTAGGCTTTTCAAGTCAGAAAACAGTTCTCGTGCCGGGACATTTTCTCTCAACAAACACGAAATTTCAATAAGAAATAAAGAGCCGAATGGCTATTGACCAGGATAAGCAATCTGCAAACTGCAGGATTTGATATCTTAGTC